>Ga0196981_1000305_pt1 | contig 21335 bp, 17 predicted proteins | sample S3_2013CmetaG_FD_155462 | JGI IMG/M metagenome (GOLD analysis project Ga0196981, IMG submission 155462) | Soil microbial communities from Anza Borrego desert, Southern California, United States - S3_20-13C | ecosystem: Environmental > Terrestrial > Soil > Desert | place: USA: California... | reverse complement strand
CGCGCGCAGGCCCGGCACGAGGCGCCAGAGCGTGGCTCCGGCCGCGGGCTCCTTCAGCCCGATGATCTCGGCGGCGGCATCGTTCGCGTAGTCGATCACACCGTCGGCGTCGATCACGAGCACCCCCTCCTGCAGGGTGTTGAACACGGCCTCCAGCAACGCCCGCTCCCGCGCCAGGCGCTGCACGAGGTTGTGCAGGTTCGCCTCGTCGAGCTGGTCGAGCCGGCCCAGGACCTTGTCGAGCGAGCTGTGCTTCATGGCCCTCAGCCGAACAGGGTCAGCTGCCCCTCGATGTCGCGCGGCTGGGCGAAGAGCTTGCGCAGGAAGCTGTCGCGGTGCACGGCGCAGCGGCCGCGCTTCACCAGCACCTCGCGGTGGTCCTCCGTCCCGTAGCCCTTGTGCTGGGCGAACCCGTAGCCGGGATGCGAACGGTCGACGTCGTCCATCAGGCGGTCGCGCATGACCTTCGCGACGATCGACGCCATGGCGACGCAGAGCGACCGCGCGTCGCCGCTCACCACACCCTCGTGCGGATACGGGAAATGCCGCAGCGGCAGCCCGTCGATCAGGATCCGGCACGACACGGTCGGCACGAACCCGGCCTTCTCGGCCTCGCTGGCGAAGAGGTCCGGCTCGGCCTTCAGCTGGAACGCGGAAGGCGGGTAGATGCCCTCGAGCGCGCGCCGCATCGCCAGCTTCGTCGCGCCGAGGATGTTCAGCGTCTCGATCTCCCCGACGCTCGCGACTCCGTAGTTGGCATGGATCTGTCCCGCGCGGACCAGTTCCTCGAACTCGAGCCAAAGCTCCGCGCGCGCCTCGGCGGTGAGCAGCTTGGAGTCGTTCACCCGGCCGGATTTCGCCGCCGCCCAGCGCCCCTCCAGAAACGCGCGCGAGACCAGCACGGCCCCGGCGACGACCGGCCCGGCCAGCGCACCCCGCCCCGCCTCGTCGACACCGATGAGGTTCTCGAAGCCGAAGATTTGCTTCAGGTCGAATCCACGGAGCTGCCGGCGTTGCGCCATGACCGGGTTGTAAGTTCCTCCCCTGCCGTGGCAAGCGCCGCGGTCGTCGCACCCGCGCCCACCGGGCTTGCCATGTTTGGTACATTGGTACATATATCTGAAATGGCTTCCTCCTCCAAACCCCCGCGTGCACCCCGTGCCGTGGAGCGCCTCCAGACCGGCATCCGTCTCGAGAAACGCATCCTCAAGGTGCTCAAGGGCGTCGCGGAATACCACGACCTCTACCTCGGCGACCTCCTCGAAGGCATCTGCCTCCATGCCTTCGAGAACAAGCCGCCCTTTTCCGCGGAAACGCTCCAGCGGATCCGGATGCTCAAGGAAGTCTACCAGCTCGACCTCACGGCGGCCGATAGCCACCGGCTCGTCGAGAAAGAGCCCGCCCCGTAAGCGCCCGACACCGTCACGCCGCTCATGAATCCGATCCTCGCCCCGACCCCCGCCCCGTGCGCGGCCCGCGCCCGCGCCGTCCGGGAACATGCGTTCGTCGTGCCACTCCCGCCCGCCGAGTGCTTCGTCTTCTTCGAGCCCGCGGGCGAGAAGCTCTGGGCGGAAGACTGGCAGCCGGTCTTCGCCACGCCGCAGGACGCGACCCTCCACGACGGCTCCGTCTTCACCGTCGAGCGCCCGCACCCGCACGGCGGCGCGCCGATCGCGTCGGTGTGGACCATCACGCAGTACGATCCCCCGCGGGCGATCGAGTACCGCAACGTGCTGGCCGGCCTCCGCGCCACGCGGATCCTCGTGCGCTGCGAGCCGGCCGGCGCCGCCACGCGGGTCGTGGTGCGCTACGTCTATACCGGACTCTCCGACGAGGGGGACGCCGCCATCCGGGAGGTCACCCCGGCGGCGTTCGCGCAGTCCCTGGAAGGCTGGGGCGCGGCGATCGCCGCCTACCTGCGCCGCGGCACCCCGGCCTCGCCCTGACACCCGGAATTCACCTGCGCTTCTCCCCTCGGGCCAGCGCCTTCCGCGCGCCCCCGGCCGGCCGCTGGATTTTTGGGCCGGGCGGGGTTTGTTGGCCTCATGACGGTCCTCGAACAACTCGAGCTGCTCAGCTACGTGGTGACCATCGTCGGCCTCCCGCTGGCGATTCTCACGTTCATCTGGGAGCAGCGGAAGGAACGCCGGAACGAGGAGGAGGAGATCTTCCAGCGGCTGTCGGACGAGTACCGTGAGTTCCTGAAGCTCGTGCTGGACAACGCCGACCTGCACCTGCTGCACCGCGGCGCCGACGGCCCGCGCCTGCTTTCCCCCGAACAGGCGGAGCGCCGGTTCGCGATCTTCGGCATCCTCATCTCGCTGTTCGAGCGCGCCTACCTGCTTGTCTACGAAGAGCGCATGGACCGCCACACGCGCCGCATGTGGCGGTCGTGGGAGGACTACATGCGGGAATGGATCCGGCGCTCGGAGTTCCGCGAGGCGCTGCCGGAGCTGCTCGACGGCGAGGACGAAGATTTCACCCAGTACATCCGGCGGCTCGCCGCGCAGGAAAAGCCCGCGGGCGCCCCGCCCGTCCCGGCGGCCGCCGAGGGGCCGGGCCCGGCCCGGCACGCGGCCTGAGGCGGAACTCAGCCGCGCCACTCCATCTTTTCCCGCGGGACCGGCAGCGGCAGCTCGTCGAGCTTGCCCGCGGCCGAAACGACTTCGTAGCTCGTGCGGAAATGCAGTTTGGCGAACCGCCCGAGCGAGCGAGCGCCGAACTTCTCCACGATCCGGGCGGCCTGCGCCTTGGCCAGCGCGCCGGCGCCCTTCTGCAGCCGGTCGCCGAACTCGCGCGAAAGCTGGATCATCGCCCGCACGTACTCCGCGCGCGCCGCGACCGACGCGGCCGCCACCACCGGGTCGGACTCCGCCTTGGTCCGCATCTCGAGATTGAACCGCTCGAGGCCGCGCTTCTTGAGCTCCCGCTGCACCAGCGGCTCCTTGGAGAACTGGTCCAACAGGCCGCGCGCGACCCACTTCTTCTGCAGCGCCGCCTCCAGCGCCCGGGCGTGCTGCCACGCGAGGAGTCGGTTGAGGTTGGCGTGGGGCTTCAGCATCAGCTCGTTGTACTTGGCCATGCTGCACTGGACAGTTTCCACCACCGCCCCCGGCGTCCCGCGGATGAGCTCGTCGAGCTTGAGGATTTGCGTGTCGGCGATCGTCTTGCTGTCGCGGATGCCAGCCAGCCGCCAGGCCTCGATCGCCGGCCGCTCCGCGACCACGGTCGCGGCGATCACCGGTCCGAACAGGTCGCCCTTGCCGCTCTCGTCGAGCCCGGCGTGCGGCTCGAACCATTCCGGGTGATGCACGTCGTCGTAGCCTAGGCGGGCCTCGCCGGTGACCTCGGCCTCGATGACGTTCTGCACGAAGTCTTCGGTGCCCTTCCCGGCCACGACGACCTTGCCGCTCGTGTACGCGGTCACGTTGACGTCCGGCCCCTTGAAGGCGAAGCGCGCGTAGGCGACCTCGACTTCCTCCCAGGCCTTCGCCGCCACCGCCGAGCGCAGCTTCTCCATCTGGGCGTCGTCGAACTTGATGGTATAGGTGGTGAGCGCCTTGGGCTTCTCCTGCGCGTCGTCGGGCCGTTTGGGCATGGCCGGCACTAGCCACGAAAAAGCCTCAAAGCACAAAGCGAAAAACACCGCTTCACCCCGCGCCGGAATTCTGCCTTGTCCTCAGCCGTGGCGACCGCCCCCGACCTCGTTTCCCGCCGCCCGGATTTCCACCGCGCGCTCCATGCCTGGTACGGCACGGAGCGCCGGCGGCTGCCGTGGCGGGAGGCGCCATCCCTCTACGGCACGGTCGTCTCGGAATTCATGCTGCAGCAGACGCAGGTCGCGACCGTGCTGCCGTATTTCGACCGCTGGCGGCGCGAATTCCCGGATTTCGCGGCGCTGGCCGCGGCCGACGAGTCGCGGGTGCTGAAGCTCTGGGAGGGGCTCGGCTACTACTCCCGCGCCCGCAACCTGCTTCGCCTCGCCCGGGCCGTCGCCGGGCGCGCCGTCCCGCCCCGCACCCCGGACGAATGGCGCGAGTTGCCCGGGATCGGGCCCTACACCGCCGCCGCGATCGCGAGCATCGCCTTCGGTCACCCGGCGGCCTGCGTCGACGGCAACGTGGTGCGCATCCTCGCGCGGCTGACGGGCGAGCGGCGGGCATTCCGCGACGGCGCCGCGGCCGCGAGGCACTTTGCGCCGCTGGCCGACGCGTTGATCGCGGGCGCGGCGCCCGGGGACCACAACCAGGCCATGATGGAGCTCGGCGCGACGGTCTGCCTCCGCGCCCGGCCGCGGTGCGAGTCGTGCCCGGTCGCGGGCTTCTGCTCGGCCCGGGCCTCGGGCGAGGCCGCCGCGCTGCCGCGCCTGGTTCCCCGGAAGGTCGAGCGGCGCACCATCGTGCGCGTCTGGTGCGAGGACCGGGGACGCCTGCTTCTCCATCGCGCGGCGGCCGGCGCCGCGCGGCTCGCGGGGCTGCACGAGCTGCCGGACGCCGCGGCCATCGGGCTCCGGCCGCCCGCCGGGTCGCTGATCGCGACGAAGCGCCGCGCGATCACCCGCTTCCGGATCACCGAGCACATCCACCGCGCGACACTCACCGCCATGGTCCGCCGTCGGGTCGCCCGCGCCGGCTCGCTCGCGTGGGTCCCGCTGGCCGAGCTCGACGCGGTCACGCTTTCCGGCCCGCACCGCCGGTGGATCGGCGAGATCCTGGCGCGCGGCCGCTGACCGGCCTCCGGCAGCCCGCCGCCGCGGCCAATCAATGTCCCGGCCGGGACATGTATTGGGCTCAGGGGAAGCGCTTCGCCACGAGCTCGTCGACCCGGCGCTTCGACGCGCGGACCTCGTCGACGGTGAGCCGGGGGGACAGTTCGATCACGAGCGCGTGCTCGGGCCGCCAGAAGCCGCTGACCATCTCGAAGTCGATCGTCCCGCTGCCGATCGGCTGGTGGTCGTGGCCGTCGGCGCTCACGTCGTGCAGGTGGAAGCCGAGCAGGTTCGGGGCGTTCGCCGCCAGGTGCTCGCGATGCCGCAGCAGGCCCATCGACTCCTTGATGTGGGCGTGGCCGGTGTCGTGCCAGTAGGCGACCGCGCCGGGCCGGTTCAGCTCCGCGAGCAGCGCCGGGTGATCGGCGTCCAGGGGCAGTTCCTCGAACGCCTCGCGGTTCTCCACGCCCAGCGTCACGCCCCGCTGCTCGGCGTAGGGCAGCAGCTCCGCCATGCCCTGGCGCGTGTTGGCCCAGTAGGGCGTCATGCGTTCGCGCAGCTTGGCGAGGCTCTTGCCGAGGAGCTTCTGGTAGCGCGCGTCGTCCTCGGCCTTCAGGTCGGGATGCGCCTCGACGTAGGCCGCCACTTTGCGGGCGGGGCTGAACCAGAAGAACTCGACCGAGCCGAGGTGCAGGACGACGCGGCGGGCGCGCACCTGCTGGGCGAAATCGAGCGTCCGGCGCGTGTGCCGCAGCCACTGCTCGCGCTCGCGGCTGTCGCGGGCCGACGGCATGTAGAGGTTCGGCGCCGCGCGGCTGACGCCCGTCGGCAGCGGGCAGAAGTTGTGGCACGAGGCAACCTTGACGATCCCCTCCTCGACCGCGCGGAGGATACCCGGCACCAGCGTGATGCGGATGCCGTGGCTCAGTTCGACCCACTCGAAGCCCAGCGCGGCCATCTCCCGGAGCATCTCGTACCCGTCCGCGTGCCGGTGCGAGCACCAGCAGGTGGAGAGCGCGACCAAGGGCTTCATCGCGCGAAACTAGGACCCATGGCCCGCGGCTTGCAAGCCGGCCGGGACGCCGCGCCCGTCCGAAAGTCTGTCGCCTACGCGACAGAGATTTGGCCGCCCGGTCCGCAGCGGCCCGCTCCTTGCGGCGCGTCCAACCCTGGCTGCCAAAAGTCTGTCGCATATGCGACAGACTTTTGGATGCAGTCCCGCCAAAGAAAAACCGGCAGCCGCACGAGGCGGATGCCGGTCGAAAGGGAACGCGGGAAACGATCAGCTGGCGTAGCGGGCGCGGAGCATGGCGGTGAAGGCGGCGACCTTCTCCTTGCGACGCCGGCGCTCGCACGGCTTCTCGTAGTAACGCTTGGCGCGGACGTCCTTGATGATGTTCTCGCGGTCGAGCTTCTTCTTCATGCGACGCAGCGCACGGTCGATCGGCTCGTTTTTGCGCATCTTGATCTCGATAGGCATGGTAAAGCGGTGGGTTCTGGCTGGCGAAAGGTGCACAAGGAGCCACCCGCCTCCGCCACCGTCAACCCCTATTTTTTCCGGCGGGCCGGGCGCCGCGGCCGGACGCGAGCCGGGTGTCCCTAACGCCTGAGCGTGAATAACTTTGCGCTTTCGCACTTGCCCGCCTCCGGGGCCGGGCTTCCCATCCAGAATCGTGGCGGCCAAAGACACCAATTTCGTCCATCTCCACGTCCACAGCGACTATTCCCTCCTCGACGGCGCGTGCCGGATCGACCGCCTGATCGGACGCGTGGCCGAGCTCGGCCAGACCTCGGTCGCCCTCACCGACCACGGCGTGCTCTTCGGCGCGGTCGACTTCTACCAGACGGCGAAGGACAGGGGCGTGAAGCCGCTCGTCGGCTGCGAGATCTACCTCGTCGAGGGCTCGCGGCTGGACCGCAAGAACACCGCCCAGGAGGGCGAGAAGAGCCGCTACCACATGGGCCTGCTCGCCCGGAACGAGAAGGGCTACGCCAACCTGCTCAAGCTGGTCTCCGACGCGCACCTCAAGGGCTTCTACTACAAGCCGCGCACCGACCTCGACACCCTCGCCGCGCACGCCGACGGCCTGATCGCCTTCAGCGGCTGCCTCGCCGCGCTCGTCCCCCAGATGCTCCTGCAGAACCGGTGGGAGGACGCCCGCCGCGCCACCGGCCGGTTCATCGACATGTTCGGCCGGGAGAACTTCATCATCGAGATCCAGGACCACGGCATCCCCGAGCAGCGGCGCATCATTCCGCCGCTCCTCAAGCTCGCCGAGGAGTTCAAGCTCACGGTCGTCGCGACGAACGACGTCCATTACGTCAACGCCGAGGACGCGTCGCCGCACGACACGATGCTGTGCATCCAGACCGGCGCGAAGCTCGAGGACGCCGACCGCATGCGCTTCGACACCCGCGAGTTCTACCTCAAGGACCGCGCGGCCATGGACCGGCTGTTCACCGAGATCCCCCAGGCGGTCACCAACACCCAGGCGGTTGCGGAGATGTGCGACCTGAAGCTCAAGTTCGGCGAGAACCGCTACCCGAAATATCCGCTTCCGCCCGAGATCAAGTCGGACAAGCCGGCCTACCTGAAGCAGCTCTGCTGCGACGGGCTGCTCCGCCGCTACGGCATGGACTACCACCAGCCCGCCGCGGCCGCGGATCCCGCGCAGGCGAGGATCCTCGTCGAGCGGCTGGACTACGAGCTCGGCATCATCGGCAAGACCGGCTTCGTCGACTACTTCCTCATCGTCTGGGACTTCATCCACTGGGCGAAGCAGCACGGCATCCCGGTCGGCCCGGGCCGCGGCTCCGGCGCCGGCTCGCTCGTCGCCTACGTGCTCGGCATCACCGACATCGAGCCGCTGCGCTTCGGGCTCCTCTTCGAGCGCTTTCTCAACCCCGAGCGTGTGTCGCCGCCGGACTTCGACATCGATTTCTGCATGCGCCGGCGCGACGAGGTCATCCGCTACGTCCGCGAGAAGTACGGCGCCGAGTGCGTGGCCAACATCGTCACCTTCGGCACGCTCGGCGCCAAGGCCGTGATCCGCGACGTCTCGCGCGTGCACAACCTGCCCTACGCCGAAGCCGACCGGCTGGCGAAGATGATACCCGACGAGCTCAACATCGAGCTCGCCACCGCGATCGAGAAGTCGGCCGAGCTCCGCGAGGAGATCCAGCGCAACCCCGCGACGAAGAAGATCGTCGACCAGGCGCTCGTCCTCGAGGGCATGGTGCGCAACACCGGCAAGCACGCCGCCGGCATCATCATCGCCGACCGGCCGCTCAGCGAATTCGTGCCGCTCACCCTCCAGGAGGGCGACATCACCACGCAGTTCGCCATGGATCCCGTGCAGAAGCTCGGGCTCCTCAAGATGGACTTCCTCGGGCTGCGCACGCTCACGATCATCCAGGACGCCGTCGACAGCATCCGCCGCACGGCCGACCCGAAGTTCGACATCGAGGCCGTGCCGCTCGACGACGCCAAGACCTTCGCGCTCCTCAACTCCGGCCGCACCACCGCCGTCTTCCAGCTCGAGTCCGGCGGCATGCAGGGCCTCTGCCGCCAGCTTCAGGTCAGCTCGGTCGAGGAGATCGTCGCGCTCATCGCGCTCTTCCGCCCGGGACCCATGGACCTCATCCCGACCTACATCCGCGGCAAGAAGGAGCCCTCGTCGGTCGAGTACCCCCACCCGCTCCTCGAGGACGTCTGCCGCGAGACGTACGGCGTGATGGTCTACCAGGAGCAGGTCATGGAGGCCGCCCGGCGCATCGCCGGCTACACGCTCGGCGGCGCCGACGTGCTCCGCCGCGCCATGGGCAAGAAGAAGCCGGAGGAAATGGACAAGCAGCGCAGCGTCTTCGTCGAAGGCGCCAGGCGCGTGAACAACATCCCGGAAAAGAAGGCCCTCGAGATCTTCGCGCTGCTCGAGAAGTTCGCCGGGTACGGCTTCAACAAGTCCCACTCGGCGGCGTACGCGATCCTGAGCTACCGCACCGGCTACCTGAAGGCCAATTACCCCGTGCAGTTCATGGCGGCGGTGCTCACGTCCGAGCTGGGCAACTCGGAGAAGATCGCCCACTTCGTCGCGGAGGCCGAGGCCATGGGCCTCAAGGTCCTCGGCCCGGACATCAACGAGTCGCGCGAGACGTTCACCCCGGTCGGCGAGAAAATCCGCTTCGGTCTCGGTGCGATCAAGGGCGTGGGCGAGCTCGCGGCGCAGCGGATCATCGCCGAGCGCGACGCGAACGGGCCGTACCGCGACTTCCCGGACCTCGTCGCGCGCGTCGACCCCCGCGCCATCAACAAGCGCGTGCTCGAGTGCCTCATCAAGACCGGCGCCTTCGACTACTCCGGGGCGTCGCGCAAGGCGCTGTTCGACGGCGTCGACGCCGCCATCGCCGGCGCCGCCGCGCACGCCCGCGACAAGGCCGCCGGCCAGGAGTCCTTCCTCGACATGCTCGCCGCCGAGCCGGCCGGCCGGGCGCCGGAGGCGAGATCCGCCGGCCCGAATCGCGCCGCCGGCGCGGGCGCCGTCCCGGATTTCGCCTCCCAGGAGCGGCTGCAATTCGAGAAGGAGCTCCTGGGATTCTACGTCTCCGGCCACCCGATGAACGCATTCGCGGGGCTCGCCGAAGCCGTGTCGACCCACACCGAGGAGACCGTCCTCGAGGAAGGCGACCGCGTGGAGTTCCGCCTCTGCGGCATCGCCAGCGGCATCAACAAGAAGCTCTCGCGGCGCGACAACCGCCCCTGGGCCTTCTTCAACCTCGCCAGCCGGCGGGCCGCCGTCTCGGTCAACATGTACGCCGACGCGTTCGAGTCCTTCGGCAAGACCCTGGCCGAGAACGTGCCCGTGGTCGTCCTGGGCACCGTGATGCGCGGCCCCGACGGCGCCCGGCTGAACGTCAAGGAATGCTACCCGCTCGAGGCCTACCTGCCCGGCCAGGTGCGCAAGGTCACCTGGCTGCTCACGCCGGACCATCCCGAGCTGGACGCCTTCCTGCGGCGGCTGCGCGAGGCGATCGACGCGGCGAACGGCGACACCAAGGTGGAGCTCGCCTTCCTGTTCGACGGACGCATCGCCCCCATCGCGGAGATGTCCTTCGCGCTGAAATGGCGCGTCGCGCCCGAAACCTTCCAGCAGCTCCGCTCGCACCCGGCGGTCGCCGGCGCCCTCGTCGAGTCGCGTCCGCCCGAGCTTAAGGAGCAGCGGCGGTGGGGCAAGAAGTCGTTCGCGTGAACCCGATCCGCGACAGCGCGGCCCGCGGACGGGAAGCCCCGTCGCGCCGCGCGGAAAGCGCATGACCTCCGCCATCCTCAACCAGGCCGCCGCGATCGTCCGGATCGCGCTCGCCGGCACGCCGGCCGACCAGGCGCTGCGCGAGGGCCTCGGCCGCTCGCGCCACCGCTCGGCCCCGGCCGAGCGCCGCGCGGTCAGCCGCGCGGTGTTCGCCTACTTCCGCTGGTGGCGGTGGCTCGCGCCGCGGGACTCCCTCCAGAAGCAACTCGCGGCCGCGGCCGGGCTGCAGGACCGGTTCGACCGCGACCCGAAGTCGGTCAAGGCCGCCGCCCTCGCCGCCCGCGCGGTGCCCGATTGGCTGGCGACCGAGATGGATGCCGTTCCGGCCGACTTCCTCCGGCAGCTGCAGCGCGAGCCCCGCCTCTGGATCCGACCCAAGGCGGGCCGCGAAGCCGAGGTCTACGCGGCCCTCGGGTCCGTCACGGCGGCGGCGAACGACGCGCTGCCGGCCGCTGGCCGGAACGCCGCCAGCTACCCCGGCCCGAAGGACCTCTACTCCACGCCCGCCTTCCAGGCCGGTCTCTTCGAGATCCAGGACCTCGCCTCCCAGCTCGTCGGGCACGCCTGCGCGCCGCAGCCGGGCGAGACCTGGTGGGACGCCTGCGCCGGCGAAGGCGGCAAGACCCTGCACCTCGCGGACCTCATGCAGAACCAGGGGCTGATCTGGGCGAGCGACCGATCCGCGCGCCGGCTCGAGAAACTCAAGGACCGCACCGCGCGGGCGCAGGCGTTCAATTACCGCGCGGCGCCGTGGGACGGCTCGGCGCGGCTCCCGACCAGGACCCGGTTCGACGGCATCCTGCTCGACGCGCCGTGCAGCGGCGTCGGCACCTGGCAGCGCAATCCTCACGCGCGGTGGACGACGCGGCCCGCGGACGTGCAGGAGCTCGCCGCCATCCAGGCGCGGCTGCTGGCTCACGCCGCCCCCGCCCTGAAGCCGGGCGGCCGCCTGGTGTACTCCGTCTGCACGCTCACGCGCGCCGAGACGTCCGCCGTCGCATCAGCCTTCGCGTCGGCCCACCCGGAGCTCGAACCCGCGCCCGTGTTTCCCGGCGTGACCGAGGGCGCCCTCGCCGGCGCAGCCGTGACGGTCTGGCCGCACGAGCACGACGCGAACGGGATGTTCATCGCGGCGTGGAGGAAGAGGTAGGGCGCGTTGGAGCAACGCGCCCCGCCCGCCGTGGAGGGTTTCGGAAGCCTGCCTTCGCCATGGACCCGTCGACGCCCCAGAAGATCTCCGGCGAGACCGTGCGGGACGACTTCAACCACATCCGCACGGTCATCCATTACACGAAGGCCGCGCACGACCTCGGCCTGTGGGAATCGGAGCGGCGGCTGGTCGAGCGGCACCTGCCCGACCGCGAGGCCGCGATCCTCGAGGCCGGCTGCGGCGCCGGCCGCGTGACGCTGGGCCTCTGGCGGCTGGGGTACCGCGACCTCACCGGCTTCGATTTCGCCGCCGAGCTGGTCGAGCAGGCCGAGAGTCTCGCGGCGGAGCGCCATGCCGTGGGCGTCCGCTTCCTCGTGGCCGACGCGACCCGCCTGGACGAAAGCGGCTCGTTGGCCGCGGGCCGGTTCGCCGGCGTGCTCTTCCTGTTCAACGGGCTCATGCAGATCCCCGGTCGTGAAAACCGCCGGGCCGCCCTGCGCGGGCTGCACCGGCTTTGCCGGCCCGGCGGGGTCCTCCTGTTCACTTCACACGACCGCGAGGATCCGGCCGACGCGCGGGCCTGGCAGGAGGAGGCCGCCCGGTGGGCGCGCGGGGAGCAGGACGCCCGGCTGCTCGAGTTCGGCGACCGCTATTTCACGCACGAGGATGGCAACACGTTCATGCACCTGCCGGACCGGCGCGAGGTGCTCGAGGACATCACGGTCACCGGCTGGCGGTTCGAGCACACGGCCACCCGCGACGAGCTCGCGGTCGAGTCCGCCGCCGTGCGCCGGTTCTCCGACAACTGCCGGTTCTGGGTGGCGCGGAAATAGCCCGACCGGCGGCGATCAGCGCGGCGGCGTGCGCTGCACGAGGTCCCACCAATTGCCGTACAGGTCCTCGAAGACCGCGACCGTGCCATAGGGCGCCTGCTTGGGTTCGCGGACGAAACGGACGCCGGCCGCGCGGAACCGATCGTAGTCGCGCGCGAAATCGTCGGTTTCCAGGAAGAGAAATACCCGGCCGCCCGTCTGCCGGCCCACCGCCTGCAGCTGCGCGGGCGTCGAGGCCCGGGCCAGCAGCAGGCGCGCGCCCCCGCCGCCGGGCGGCGCGACCACGACCCAGCGCTTGTCCTGCTCCGGCTGGCAGGTGTCCTCGACGAGGGTGAAGCCCAGCCGGCCGCAGTAGAACGCCAGGGCTTCGTCGTAGTCGCGGACGACCAGCGAGACGAGGAACAGGCTTTGGCGCATGCCGGAGGATGGCCCGATCGCGGGCGCGCGGTCACGCCCCGTTCGCGCGCCCGGCGCGAAGGCGTCGCATCACTTCGGCAGCGGCACGCCGCCGAGCTCGGTCCAGACCTTGTCGACCACGCCGGTCAGCCCGGCCGGGACATACCGGGCGATCCGCTCGGTCTTCTTGAGGTTGTCCCGGATCGCCGGCACGGCCTCCTTCACCTGCGCCGGCGTCCGGCCCGCGTCGCGCAGCGCCTGCACCTCGGCGTAAAGGGCGATGAAGTAAGCCTGCTGGTCCGCGAGGATCTCGGGGCCGCCCATCGGTCCGTGGCCGGGGCACACGATCTCCGCCCCGAGCGCCTTCGCCCGCTCGAGCGTCTTGATCCATTCGCCGATGTGCGCGTCCCCCACGTAATTGTAGGCGCCGTTCACCGCGGCGTCGCCCGTGAACAGGATCTTCTCCTTGGGCAGCCAGGCGAACCCGTCGCCCTTGGTGTGGCCGACGCCGAGCCAGATCAGCTCCACGCGGTGCCGGCCGTCGTCGAAGAACAGCCTGTCCGGGAAGCCGACCGACGGCAGCTTGAGCTTCGACGCCGCGACGTCCGGGCGGTTCTTCGCGGCATTGTCCCAATGCGCGGGCTCCCGCTCGCGCATCTCGGCAATCGCCCCGGTGTGCGCGATCGGCACGGCGCCCTGCTCCACCCAAAACTGGTTCCCGTACGCATGATCGCCGTGGTGGTGGGTGTCGAAGGCGAACCGGACCGGTCGGTCCGTGATCGCCTTGATCTTGGGCAGCACGACCTCGGCCCCCGACGGGAAATTGGCGTCGATCAGGAGCACGTAGTCCTCGAACACGATCCAGCCGTTGTTGCTGTGCCCGCGGCGGAAGTCGCCGCCGTGGAAATAGACGCCGGGCGCGAGCGACCTGACCTCGTTCACCTGGCCCACGGCGGAGACCGCGAGGACGAGGAGACCCAGCACCCTTCCGGACCATCGCTTCATGGCCGGGATCATCGCGCGGCGCCGCGCCGCGTCAACGCGCCCGCCCGCGCTAACACTGGAGCCGCGCCTGCAGGCGCGCCTTCGCGGCGGGCCATTCGTCCGCGACGAGGCTGAACATCGCGGTGTTGCGGATGTAGCCGTCGTACCGGGCCTGGTACTTGCGGAGAACGCCCTCGAACGCGCAGCCGAGGCGCGCGATGGCCGCGCGCGAGGCGTCGTTGCGCTCGTCGGTCTTCAGCTGGACCCGCCCGGCGCCCCACCCCTCGAACGCCTGCGTGAGCATCAGCAGCTTCGCCTCCGTGTTGATCGCGGTGCGCTGCGCCTCGCGGGCGAGCCAGGTGTTGCCGATCTCGAGCGCCCGGTGCGGGCGGCGGATGTCGAGGAAGCGCGTCGATCCGACCACCCGCCCATCCGCCGCGCGCACCGTCGCGAAGGCGACCTCGGTGCGCGCCGCCTGCGCGCGAAACGCGTCCTCCAGCCATTTCCTCATCTCGCCCGGCTCGCCGAGCGGAGGCGTGAGGAACCAGCGGAAGACCTCCGGGTCCTTCGCGGCGGCGAGCAGCGCCGACTCGTGGCGGGGCTCCAGCGGCTCGAGCCGCACATGGCGGCCGGCGAGGAGGACGGGCTGCGGATCGAACGTCATGGCCCCGGAGGCTGGCGCGGAAGGAGCCGGCGCCCAAGCAAGAATCCGCGGTGCGGCCGGTCGATTAGGTCCCGGCGCCGGCACGCCCCCCGGCCCTAATGCCCGCCCGGCACGCTTGCCCCGTCGCGCCGGCCCGGCATCTTCCGGGCCATGTCCTCCTGGCCGACCGATCGCCTGCTGCTCTGGGCCGGCGCCCTGCTCTACCTCGCGGGCTTCGCCCTGGGCTGCCTCGGCGTCGCCCGGCGGCACGCGCCCGGCGCCGGCCAGCGCGTGCTCCTCAGCGCCCTGCTCGCGGTCGGCCTCGGCCTCCAGACCGCCGGGCTCTACAGCCGCGGGCTCGTCGCCGGCGGCTGCCCCCTCGGCAACAAGTTCGAGATCGTGCAGTTCGTGGCCTGGTCCGCGACGGTCCTCTACTTTGTCGTCGGCCCGGCCTTCCGCGTCAGCCTCCTCGGGCTGTTCGCCGCCGGATACGCCGCGCTGCTGGCGTTCGTCTCGCTGCTGATCCCGCAGTGGGACGCCGTCCGCGGCGAAAAGCTCTTCGGCCAGAATCCCTGGATCGAGCTCCATGCCGCCCTCGCCGTCTTCAGCTACGGGGTCTTCGCGCTCCTCGCGATGACCTCGGTCATGTACCTCGTCCAGAACTGGAGCCTGAAGCACAAGCGGCAGACCAACCTCGCCTGGCTCCTCCCATCCGTGGTCCAGCTCGAGCAGATCAACTACCGGCTGCTCCTGGCCGGCGTGGTGATCCTCTCGTTCTCGCTGGGCGTCGGCGCGGTCTGGTGGAGCCGCGACACCTCGTCCGTCGACTGGGCGAAGCTCATCGTCACCCTCGCCGTGTGGGCCGCCTACCTGCTCGTCCTGGCGCTCCGCGGCCTCGGCCGGGTCTACGCCACGCGGCTGGCGTGGACCTGCCTGATCCTGTTTGTCGCGGCGCTCGTGTCGCTGGGGCCGGTCAACTCGAGCCGGCATCATGAGGTCATCCTCACGCCGGAGTCGCGCTGACCGATGGAAACTCATCCCTCCGTCCTCTTCCTGCTCGGCGCCAGCCACCACACCGCGCCGCTCGCCGTCCGCGAGAAGCTCGCGCTGGACGACGCGCGCGCCGCGGCGCTGGCGGAGCGGCTGCGGCAGACGCCGGGCGTGAAGGAGTTCGCGTTCGTCAACACGTGCAACCGCATGGAAGTCTACGGCGTCGCGGCCGACCGGTCGGCGCTCGCCGCCCTGCCCGCGGCGCTCTGCGAGCTCACCGGCTGCTCGCCCGCCGAGCTCGAGGCGGCCGCGCGGCTGCGCCAGAACCACGAGGCCATCGCCCATCTCTTCGAGGTCGCGTCGGGGCTCGACTCGCAGATCGTCGGCGAGACCGAGATCCTCGGGCAGGTGAAGGACGCCTACGACGCCGCGCTCGCCCGGAAGTGGACCGGACCGGTCCTGAACCGCGTGTTCCAGAAGGCGTTCCAGGCCGCCAAGCACGTGCGCACCGAGACGGCGGTCGGCGCCGGCCAGATCAGCATCGCAACCGTCGCGGTCGACCTCGCGGGCAAGATCTTCGGCGCGCTCGACAAGACGCGCATCCTCGTCGTCGGCGCGGGCGACATCGGCCTGAAGACGGTGCAGGCGTTCCAGAGCCGCGGGGCGAAATCCATCACGGTGGCGAGCCGCACGCTCGCCCGCGCGGAGGCCGCCGCCGCGCAGGCCGGCGGCTGGCCCGCGAGCCTGGCGGAGCTCCCCGAGCTCGTCGCGGCGGCGGACGTCATCGCGTGCTCGACCTCCGCCCCCGGCGTGGTGATCCCGGCCGCGCTCGCCGCCGGCGCGATGAAGGCCCGGTCGTCCCGGCCGCTCTTTCTCATCGACCTCGCCCTTCCCCGCGACGTCGACCCCGCCGCGGCCGACCTCCCGAACGTCTACGTCTACGACCTCGACGACCTGGCCGAGATCGCCGAGGAGAACCTGGCCCAGCGCAAGGCGGAGGTGGCGCGCAGCCGGGCGATCCTGGCCGGCCGGACCGCCGCGCTCTGGCACCAGGTGGCGCCGCAGCTGCACGGCCCCCGCGACGTCCGCGCCGGGAGCTGAGCGGCGGACCGCCGGCCGTCAGCGCGACGCCCGCGCCGCCCGGGCTCGCTCCAGCGCCGCGGCGATGTCGCCGGAGCGGATCGGCTTGCTGACGTAGTCGTCCATCCCGGCGGCCAGGCAGGCCTCGCGGTCGCCCTCCATCGCGTTGGCCGTCACCGCGACGATCCAGGGTCGCGCGGCCCGGTCCGGATAAAGCTCGACCAGCCGGCGCGTCGCCGCGAAGCCGTCCATCTCGGGCATCTGCACGTCCATCAGGATCACGTCGTAGGGCTGCCGGCGGACCGCATCGATCACCTCGAGCCCGTTCGCCGCCACGTCGGCCCGGCAGCCGAGGTTCCGGAGCATGAGCAGGGCGACCTTCTGGTTCACGGTGTTGTCCTCGGCCAGAAGGATCCGGTCGGTGCGCGCCGCGGCCGTCCCGCCGCCCGGCGGGATCGCGGCCGCGTCCGGCGTGCCCTCGCCGGCCGGGCGCCCGGGCATCCGCCAGAGCGCCTCGACGATGGCGTCGTAGAGCTGCGAAGGCTTCACCGGCTTCGCCAGCTTCGCCGCGAAGAGCGGGCTCGGCTCCCGGCGGCCGATCGAGGAAAGAAGGATCAGCGGCAGCTGCCCTGGCCCGCGCAGGCGCCGGATCTCCTCGGCCAGCATCACCCCGTCCATGCCCGGCATCTGCATGTCGAGGATGGCCAGGTCGAACGGCTCGCCCGCCCGGAGCAGCGCGAGGCCGTCGGCGGGGCTCTCGACCGTCCGCGACACCATGCCCCAGTTGCGCGCCAGGTCGCCGAGGATGCGGCGGCTGGTCGCGTTGTCGTCGACCACCAGCAGCCGGCGGCCGGTGACGTCGACCCGCGCCGCGGGGACGAACAGCCGGGGACGGCTCGCGACCGCGCCGACCCGGATCGTGAAGCTGAAGGTCGAGCCGCGCCCGGCCTCGCTCTCCGCCCACATGCGCCCGCCCATGAGCTCCGCGAGCCGCCGGCTGATGGCGAGGCCGAGGCCCGTGCCGCCATAGCGGCGCGTGGTCGAAAGGTCGGCCTGGCTGAAGGACTGGAACAGCCGTCCCATCGCTTCGGCCGGGATGCCGATCCCGGTGTCGCGCACGGCGAACAGGAGCTCCACCTTGTCGCCGTTCGCGGACTCGGGCCGCACCGACAGCAGGACCTCGCCCGCTTCGGTGAACTTCACGGCGTTGCCGACCAGGTTGACCAGGATCTGCCGGAGCCGCGCCGGGTCGCCGCGCAGCGTCGCCGGGACGCCATCCGCCACCTCGTAGAGCAGGTCCAGCCGCTTGTCCGCGGCGGGCGCCGCCAGGAGGTCGAGCGCGCCCTCGATGCATTCGCGCAGCTGGAACTCCGTCTGCTCGAGCTCCATCCGGCCCGACTCGATCTTCGAAAAGTCCAGGATGTCGTTGATGATGGTCAGCAGCGCGTCGCTGCTGGCGCGGATCGTCTCGGCATAGTCGCGCTGTTCGCGGCTGAGCGGCGAATCCAGCAGGAGGCTCGTCATGCCGATGATCCCGTTCATCGGCGTGCGGATCTCGTGGCTCATCATCGCCAGGAACTGGCTCTTCGCGACGTTGGCCTTGGTCGCCTCCGCGGCCGCCTGCTGCGCGTTCGTGATGGCGTGCTCGAGCTGCACGTTGAGCAGGTCCGACTCGTCCTTCGCCGCCGCCAGCTGCCGCTCGGCGTCCTTCAGCGCGGTGATGTCGACGAGCGCGTTGAGCTCCTGGATGGGCTGCCCGCCGCCGTCCCGGTAGATGCGCCGCGAGAGCTGCACCCACGTGACGCGCCCATCCGGGTGGACGTACCGCTTCTCCAGCGTGAACCGGTCGATCTCGCCGCGCGCCAGCCGCTGGACCAGCTCGAGCTGGCGCGGGCGGTCGTCCGGGTGCGTGCGCTCGAGGAAGACCGCGCTCTGGCGGGCCTGCTCGGGGGAGACGCCGGTCAGGCGCACGTGCTCGGCATTGACGATGCGGGACTCGTCCCGGCCGGGCACCGCCCACGAGAGGCCGACCGGCACCGAGTCGAAGATGAACCGGAACAGCGCCTCCTGGCGCTGCAGCTTCTCCTCGGCCGTCTTCAGGTCCGAGACGTCCACGATGGCGGCGATCTCCTGCTGGATGCGCCGGTCCGGCCCGCGGTACACGCGCACGTGGAGGATGCACCAGCGCGTCGTGCCGTCGCGCCGGAGGTACCGCTTCTCGATCGCGTACGCGTCGATCTCGCCGGCGCGCAGGCGGGCGGACACGGCCTCCTGCCGGGCCCAGTCGTCCGGATGCGTGATGGCCTTGTAGGCCCCGGGCGTGAGCGCCTCCTGGCGGGTCAGGCCGGTCAGCTGGAGCACCGCGTCATTCACCCAGGCCTGCCGCCCGCCCTCGAGGGAGGTCCAGCTGACGCCCATCGGCAGCGAGTTCAGGATGAAGCGGAGCAGTTCCTCGCGGCGCGAGAGCTCGGCCTCGGCCGCCTTGCGCGCGGTGATGTCGAGCTGCAGCGCCATGTGGCCGTGGATGGTGCCGTCGTCCTCGCGCAGCGGCTGGATCTCGAGCTCGGCCCAGTAGGTCGAGCCGTCCTTCCGGTAGTTGAGCACCTCGCCCTTGAAGCTCGCGCCGGCCGCGTCCGCCTCCGCGATCGCCTTCAGGACGGCCGGGTCCGACTGCGGGCCGGCGAGGAAGGTGCTGGGCCGGCGGCCGACGACCTCGTCGAAGGCGTAGCCGGTGAGCCGCAGGAAACTCGCGTTGACCCACTCGATCCGCCACTCGCTGTCGGCCAGCACCACCGCGCTGGCGGTGCGGCTGGCCACCAGCGCCAGCCGGTGCGCCTCCGCCTCCGCCTTCCGCCGGGCGGTGATGTCGAGCTGGATCGACATGAAGCCGGTGAGCACGCCGTTCTCGTCGCGCAGGGGCTGCATCTCGAAATCCGTCCAGATCTCGCGTCCATCCTTCGAGTAGCAGAGCAGCTCGCCATGGAATTCCTTGCCCCCCTGCGCGGCCCGCGCGACCGCCGCGAGCATCCGCTTGTCGGTCTTTGGGCCGCGGACGACGAAGGGCGCGAATTTCCCCTGGATGTCCTCGACTCGGAACCCGAACAGGCGCGTGAAGCCCTCGTTGATCCAAAGCACCTTCCCGGCGGTGTCGCTCAGGCCCACCGCGTTCGCCGTGTGGCGGGCGATCAGCGCGAGGCGGAGCGCCTCGCTTTCCTTCAGCCGGAGGCTGGCGGTCATGTGCTCCGCGAGCCGCCAGGCCCGCGCGCGGGATCCGGCGAGCACCCACGTGAACGCCGCGGCAAGGAGTCCCACGGCGAGCACGCCCCCGGCGAGCACCGCCGACAGGTGGGAGCGCCCGGCGACGGCGAACTCCGGCCGCGTGCTCGTCCGGATCGTCAGGACCTGCCCGTGCAGCTCGACGGTGCGGACGTCGTGGAACGTCCGGCCCGCGTTTTCCGGCGCCGACCCCGCGCCGGCGCGGCCCGGCCCGCCGCCGGCGAAGAGCCGGGACTCCGCCGTCGTCTCCGTCCCTTGGAAAAGCTCGTAGTCCAGCTGTCCGCCCGTGGCGTCGCCCGCGGGGCGCAGGAGGCGGTCCAGGCGGATCGCCGCATAAACCCACCCGACGATGCGGGATTCCCTTTCGGCGGGCGCCGGCGGCGGGCCGGGCCGCCACACCGGCAGGAACAGCAGGCATCCGGGCGTGTCGCGATCGCCGTCATACAGCGCAATCCGGCGGCTCATCCCGAACGTGCCGGACCGCATCGCCGCCTCGGCCGCGGGGCCGCGCGTCCGGCCCGCGCGCAGGTCCCGGCCGAGGGCGCGGGCATTTTCCGCCAGCGGGGCCGCGTGGGTGACGATCCAGGCGGGATCGTGGGTGCCGACGCGCTCGACCTCGAAGCCCTCGTAACCCCCGGCGCGGAGGCGGCGCTCCAGCGCCTCGAAGCCGGCGCGCGGCACGACCTCGGCGTAGCTGAGGCCCACGAGGCCGTCCCCCACGTAGGGCCGCACCGAGCGCACGTGCGCCTCCCAGTGCTCGCGGTCGAGCGCGGAGCCGCTGTTGAGGACCAGGAAACGGGCGCCCTCCAGCGCCTGCTCGGTGTCCCGGAACCGTTCCTCCACGGCGCGGAGCAGGCGCGCGCTCATCCGCTCGAACCGCTCCCCCTCGCGGCGGCCCAGCTCGCGGTCGCTCACCCACCAGGTGAACCAGGCCAGCAGCACGAAGGCGGCGAAGACCTGCAGGGGCAGCCAGCGCAGCGCGGGGGCGGCGGCATCGGGACTGCGCGGCTCGGCTGGCATTTTCGGGCAGGAAAGCCGATCGGCTTTCCGGGACCAATCCCAAAGCGGCGTCCGGGGCTAGCCCCGGAGCTGGCGGGCCAGCCAATCCGCCGCGTCGCCGACCTTCTCCGCGTGGAGCAGCCGCCGCAGGCGGCCGGCCTGGGCCCGGGTGCGCTCGCGGCGCGCGGGTTCCTCCAGGCATTCCCGGAGCTGGGCCGCCAGGGCGGCCGGCGTCGCCGCGCCCTGGATGAACTCCGGATACATCGGCTCCTTCAGGAGCAGGTTGGCGATGCCGATGAAGTCGAGCTTCACCCACCAGCGCGCGAGCAGGTACGTGATGGGATTCGTGCGGTAGGCGATGGCCCCGGGGACGCCCGCCAGCGCGCAATGCAGCGACATGGTGCCGCTCGAGGTGAGGACCGCGGACGCCCGCAGCGGCGCGGGCGCGCCGCCCGTCCCGCCGGCCTTCGGCGTGGCGACCAGCTCGACGGCGCCGGCGAGCTCGGCAAAGCCCGCGAGGATGCGCTGCAGGACCTCCCGCACCTCCGCGCTCGGGAACATCACCACGGCGCGGGCCCGCGGGCGGTCGCGGCGCCAGGCGGCGAACCCGGCCAGGAGCAGCGGGAAGATGCGGCCCACCGCCTGCACCCGGCTGCCCGGAAGGAGCAGCACGGGCCCGGCGGGGTCGTCCTCCACCGGCGCGGCATAGTCGGCCGCGAGGAACGGGTGGCCGACAAACTCCACCGGCAGCCCGGTGTCCGTGTAGCACGCCGGCTCGAACGGAAAGATGACGGCGAGGGCGTCGAGGTCGCGCGCCATCGCGAACCGGCGCTTCGCCTTCCAGGCCCAGATCTGCGGCGAGATGTAATAGAGGAGCTTCACGCCGCCCCCGCCCTTCACGCTCAGGCCGCCTTCGCGCAGCCGGGCCGCGAGCCGGAGGTTGAAGCCCGGGTAATCGACGAAGCACACC
>Ga0196981_1000304_pt1 | contig 21471 bp, 22 predicted proteins | sample S3_2013CmetaG_FD_155462 | JGI IMG/M metagenome (GOLD analysis project Ga0196981, IMG submission 155462) | Soil microbial communities from Anza Borrego desert, Southern California, United States - S3_20-13C | ecosystem: Environmental > Terrestrial > Soil > Desert | place: USA: California... | reverse complement strand
CAGCACCTGCCTGTCAGGCCGCGCGTAGCAGACCTGCACGGAAATCTCAGCCATACACCGCCTCCGCCCGCTTGCAGAAGGAATCGACGAAGCTGTTTGCAATCATGTTGAACACCGGACCAATCACCTGCTCCAGGACGCGGCTCGAAAATTCGTAATGCAGGTCGAAATCGATCTTGCATGCATCCGCGCGCAAGGCCTTGAATGTCCACGTGCCATGCAAGTGCTTGAATGGTCCCTCCAGCAAGGTCATCGTGATCGATACGGGGCGCACATGCAGGTTCTCGGTCGAAAACGTCTGCTTCACGCCATGGTAGTTGATCTGCAGGGTGGCAACGACCTTCTCTCCGTCGCGCTGGCGCACTTCCGTCCCGCCGCACCACGGCAGGAACTTCGGATAGTCCTCGATATTGTCGACCAGCGCAAACATTTGCTCTGCGCTGTATCCAAGCAATACCGACTTATGAACGACAGCCATGCGAAATTAACCGTTTGTTAGAATACGAACTTCGAATTTTAACTGACCCGCACTGTTTCCCACACACATGACCATTGTTGATAATAAAAAAGCCTTCCATGATTATTTCATCGAGGAGCGCTACGAAGCCGGCATGGTGTTGCAAGGTTGGGAAGTCAAGTCGATCCGCGCGGGCCGCGTGCAGTTGAAGGAAGCGTACGTGATCGTGCGCCAGGGGGAAGTATTCCTGTTCGGCGCACATATCAGCCCGCTCCCTACCGCCTCGACGCATATCCATCCAGACCCCGTTCGAACGCGCAAGCTCCTGTTGAATGCCGACGAGGTCAAGAAGCTCATCGGCAAGGTCGAGCGTGCCGGCTATACCCTTGTCCCGCTGAACCTGCACTACACCCGTGGCCGCATCAAATGCGAGATCGGCCTTGCGAAGGGCAAGAAACAGCACGACAAGCGCGAAAGCGAAAAGCAGCGCGACTGGCAGCGCGAACAGCAATCGATCCTGAAGCAGAACCGCCGCTAGCCGCCGGGGTCACGCTTCCTTCTGCGATTTCACTACCTGCATCGCGCCGGCAATCAGGCCGCTGATATCGCCCATGTTGGCGGGCACGATCAGCGAATTGTTGGTCTTTGCCAGCTGCGAGAACGCGTTCACGTATTGCTCGGCAACTTTCAGGTTGACCGCATCCGAGCCGCCCGGTTCACGGATCGCGGCGGCGGTTTTCCGCAGCGCTTCCGCGCTCGCCTCGGCAATCGCAAGAATGGCTGCTGCCTGGCCTTGCGCCCGGTTGATGGCCGCCTGCTTGTCGCCCTCGGATTTTGCGATCGCTGCCTCGCGCTCGCCCGTTGCGATGTTGATCTGCTCCTGCTTCCGGCCTTCCGACGCGGCGATCAGCGCCCGCTTCTCCCGTTCCGCCGTGATTTGCGCCTGCATGGCGTGCAGGATTTCCTTGGGCGGCGTCAGGTCCTTGATTTCGTAGCGCAGCACTTTCACGCCCCAGTTCGCCGCCGATTCGTCGATCGCCGACACGATTGCCTTGTTGATGTGCTCCCGTTCCTCAAAGGTCTTGTCGAGCTCCATGCGGCCGATGACGGAACGAAGCGTTGTCTGTGCAAGCTGCGTGATCGCCGCAATGTAGTTCGAGGAACCGTAGGAGGCCCGCATCGCGTCTGTCACCTGGAAATACAGGATGCCGTCCACCTGCAGCTGCGTATTGTCCTTCGTGATGCACACCTGGCTCGGAACGTCGAGGGGGATTTCCTTCAGCGAATGCTTATAGGCCACCCGATCGATAAAGGGCAGGACGATGTTGAGGCCGGGACCCAACGTCGCGTTGTACTTCCCCAGCCTTTCCACGACCCAGGCGTGCTGCTGAGGCACGACATTGATCGTCTTGATGACGAAAACAACCGCGACGATAAACAGAACCAGGCTGACACTACCGAAACCGAAATCCATCTTCCCCTCCGTTCTTATTGACTGATTGTGCCCGGCTCCGCAACGACGAGACGGTTGCCACGCACCTCCCGAATGACGTACGCACCCGGCCTCGCGCGCGCACCCGCATCCAGCTCGACATCCCACAACGCGCCCCGATACATGACTCGGGCGGTGTAAACGTTCCCCTGCCCGCCCGACCATTCGTCTACGACGAGCGATTGCCCGATGTCGAGGTTGACGTTCGGATCGCGCTGCGCATCGCGCCTTGCTGTTTTACCCCACTTGCTGCGGCGCAGTCCATATGTGGCAATGACGCCCGCGATTCCTGCAGCGACAAGCTGCGCCCCGGCACTGGCAGCGGCCAGCCCGGCAAGCCCGCCGGCAATAAAACCGATGGCGATCATCAGCAGATAAAACGTACCGGTAAACATCTCCAGCACAACGAGAATTCCTGCCAGTGCGAACCAGGCGATCCAATCCGTCATCATCTGTTCCTCTTTCGGAAAACAAAAAGCCCCCGAGGCCCAAAGGGCGACGGGGGCGCAATACAGAGGTACTGCTGTTTTTGTTGGTTATTGTTCGGCGACAAGTTGGCTCAAGTCTAATCGAAAACCTCGGCGCATCAAATGTTTCAAGTCAGTTTTTTGCCGACTTACAACAGCTATTTCACCTCGATACAACTTTCGACCAGACCCGCGCCCTCTCAGCCGGCCGAAGCGAGCTTCTGCCAGGTATCGATCACCGTGTCGGGATTCAGCGAAATCGACGCAATGCCCTCCTTCATCAGCCATTCCGCAAAATCCGGGTGGTCGGATGGCCCTTGTCCGCAAATGCCGATGTACTTACCCTGTGCCCGGCAGGCTGCAATCGCCTTCGAGAGCAACGCACGAACTGCCTCGTCGCGCTCATCGAAATCGGCTGCGAGCAGTTCCATGCCCGAGTCACGATCGAGGCCAAGCGTCAATTGGGTCAGGTCGTTCGAACCGATCGAGAATCCGTCGAAATACTGGAGGAACTGGTCCGCCAGGATCGCGTTGGACGGCACTTCGCACATCATGATCAGGCGCAGGCCATTCTCGCCACGCTTGAGACCATTCTTTGCGAGCAGATTCACGACCTTTTCCGCCTGGCCGAGCGTACGGACGAACGGCACCATGATTTCAACGTTGGTCAGGCCCATGTCGTTGCGCACGCGCTTCATCGCCTGGCATTCCATTTCGAATGCTTCGGCGAAGTCGGCAGCCAGGTAACGCGCGGCGCCGCGGAATCCCAGCATCGGGTTTTCCTCGTCCGGCTCGTAGCGGGAACCGCCGATCAGCTTCTTGTACTCGTTGGACTTGAAGTCCGACAGACGAACGATCACGGGCTTCGGCCAGAACGCGGCCGCAATCGTGGCGACGCCTTCGGCGAGCTTGTCAACGTAGAAGGCTCGCGGCGAGGCATGGCCACGCGCGACGGATTCGACCGCTTTCTTCAGGTCTGCATCGATGCTCGGATACTCCAGAATCGCCTTCGGATGCACGCCGATATTGTTGTTGATGATGAATTCGAGACGTGCGAGACCCACGCCACCGTTCGGGATCGACTGGAAGTCGAACGCGAGTTGCGGATTACCGACGTTCATCATGATCTTCAGCGGCAGCGTCGGCAATTCGCCGCGGGACACTTCGGTCACTTCGGTTTCGAGCAGGCCGTCGTAAATCTTGCCTTCGTCGCCCTCGGCGCAGGAGACGGTGACGAGCGTGCCGTCTTTCAGCATGTCGGTCGCATTGCCGCAGCCGACGACCGCCGGCACACCCAGTTCGCGCGCAATGATCGCCGCGTGGCAAGTACGGCCGCCACGGTTGGTAACGATCGCGGAAGCGCGCTTCATCACCGGTTCCCAGTTCGGGTCAGTCATGTCGGCCACCAGCACATCGCCCGGTTGCACACGCTCCATCTCGGACGGATCGTGGATCACACGAACGGGACCGGCACCGATCTTTTGGCCGATCGCGCGGCCGGAAGCGAGGACAGTACCGCTGCCCTTGAGCTTGAACCGCTGCTGCGCATCAGTCGACTTCTGCTGGGACTTCACGGTTTCAGGACGGGCCTGCAGGATGTACAGCTTGCCGTCGCGGCCATCTTTGCCCCATTCGATGTCCATCGGACGACCGTAGTGCTTCTCGATGATGACAGCGTACTTGGCCAGCTCGACGATTTCCTGGTCGTTCAGCGAATAGCGGTTGCGCAGTTCGATCGGCACGTCGACGGTCTTCACGGAACGGCCGGCCTTCGCCTCGCCGGTGAATTCCATCTTGATCAACTTGGACCCGATGTTGCGGCGAATGATGGACATCTTGCCTTGTTCGAGCATCGGCTTGTGGACGTAAAACTCGTCCGGGTTGACGGCGCCCTGCACCACCGTTTCACCCAGGCCGTAGCTGGACGTGATGAACACGACATCCTTGAAACCGGATTCCGTATCGAGGGTAAACATGACACCCGCTGCACCGACGTCGGAACGCACCATGCGCTGCACACCGGCAGAGAGGGCAACTTCCGCGTGGGTGAAGCCTTTGTGCACGCGATAGGAAATCGCGCGGTCGTTGTACAGGGATGCGAACACGTGCTTGATCGCCTCGAGCACGTTGTCGATGCCGACGACGTTCAGGAAGGTTTCCTGCTGGCCGGCGAACGACGCATCGGGGAGGTCTTCCGCCGTTGCGGACGAACGGACGGCAAACGACACCTCCGCCGCCGAGTCGGCGACGAGACGCTGGTAGAACTCGCGAATCTCCTGTTCCAGGCGTGGCTGGAACGGCGTGTCGATGATCCATTGACGGATCTCGGCGCCGGCTTGTGCGAGCGCGCGGACGTCATCAATGTTCAGCGAAGCGAGACGATCGGCAATGCGCTGTGCCAGCGACGTGCCGTTGCTGCCTGCATGTGAAAGGAAATCCCGGAATGCCTGCGCGGTGGTGGCAAAGCCGCCGGGAACGCGGACGCCCGCGCCAGCCAGCTGGCTGATCATTTCGCCGAGCGACGCGTTCTTGCCACCGACGGATTCGACATCCGTCATTCTCAGGTTTTCAAATGACGCTACGTACGTAGCCCCCTGGGTCGCCCCGGTAGATACTGCGTTGGACATTACTGCACCTATTTTGATGATGGAAAATCTGCATATGTGCCTTCGCCGCCACGCTCTTTTTGTTATTCTTCAGGGGCGCGATGTGTCATAAATTGCTCGTCATTCTACAGTGTGCTGCCGCAACTTGCCGGACACAATGTAGAACTTTTCATGCTTTATAGTTAAACAACATTATGCCAGACTTGCCTGCACACCTTTTGCCGCCTGCCGACCGCACGGTCTTCTTCGTTTCGGACGGAACCGGGATCACCGCGGAGACTTTCGGGCATTCGGTGCTCACTCAGTTCGAGCTGCGTTTCAAGCAGATCCGCCTGCCCTTCATCGATACGCTGGACAAGGCGTACGAAGCCGTGCGCGAGATCAATGAAGCGTTTGACCGCGACGGCAAGCGTCCGATCGTCTTTTCCACCCTGGTCAAATCCGAACTGTCTTCCGTCGTGCGCCAGTCCAAGGGCATGCACATGGACCTGATCCAGACCTTCGTGGAGCCGCTCGAGCAGGAGCTTGGCGTCAAGTCGACGCATACCATCGGGCGTAGCCACAACATTGCCGACTCCGAAGATTACAAAAACCGGATCGAGGCCATCAACTTTTCGCTGGCGCATGACGACGGTCAGTCCGACCAGAATCTCGCTGCCGCTGACGTCATCCTGGTTGGCGTTTCACGTTCCGGAAAAACGCCGACCAGCCTGTACCTTGCCATGCAGTACGGCATCAAGGCGGCGAACTATCCGTTGATCCCGGAAGATTTCGAGCGGGGGAAGCTGCCGAGCGGCCTCATGCCCTTCCGGAAGAAGCTGTTCGGGCTGTCGATCGCACCGGACCGGCTTTCTGAAGTTCGTAATGAACGCCGTCCGGGGAGCAAGTATGCGGCCCTGGAGAATTGCCGTTATGAAGTGAATGAGGCGGAGAAGATGATGCGCCGGGAGGGCATCCGCTGGATGTCTTCCACAGCAAAGTCGATCGAGGAAATCGCGACGATGATCCTGCAAGAGATCAAATCCGACAAACGCGCTTACTGAGCGCCGGTTCACCGCTCCGATGCGCCGCGCCGGACTTTCCGCGCGGCGCTTTTCTTTTCAGAAAATTAGCAAAATATCAATCAGATTTCGAAACCTTACACGAAACTTACATTCTCGTGCCGGATCGATTATAAAGAGAGTAAGGACGGCGGAGGAGACGAAAATGGATCTCGTATTGCTTGAGCTAGTTTGCTGGGCTGGCCTCTTGTTTTTCTTCTGGGCACTGAAGGAAGGCCTCAGCCATGTCGAATCGGATATCGAATCCATGGGACTGGTTCCCAACGGCAGGAACATGTTGGCTCAAAACGGCCCAATCCGCTTTGAGCGTCCGGAACGCGTTGAAGAGTTGATCGGCAGCTACCGCGACACGCAGATTTACCGGTATGCCGTCATCCACGGCCGCACCTATCAATTCGACCGTGTTTGCCCGCCGGATTCCGGTATGCCTCTGGATGCCGACGAGCGTTGCGTGGCTCCCGGCCTCGTTTATCAAGAGTGCAATCCGAATTGCCTGCCAGAGAAAAGCGTCGCCTGAAACACTAGGCGAGAGTGCGCTGCCTGACCTGCTCGAAAAGACAGACGGCTGCGCTTGCGGCAACATTGAGGGACTCCATCTGCCCCAGGTGCGGTATGGACACCGAATCCGTTGCCAGAGCGAGCAACTCCTCCGACACACCCTGCCCTTCATGGCCAAACAGCCACGCGACGGGCTTGGTGAGATCCATGTCATAGAGGCGCCGACTGGCGTGCGAACTGGTGGCGAGCACCGGGACGCTTGACGATCGGATCAGCGCAACGAGATCCACGTTTTCCGCAATCGTCAGGGTGAAGTGCGCCCCCATCCCTGCCCGCAAGACCTTTGGCGACCACGAAAAAACCGTTCCCTTGCTGCACAAGACATGCCGCACCCCCGCCGCCGCGGCCGAGCGAAGAATCGACCCCAGATTTCCCGGATCCTGGAGACCATCGAGAAGAACTGCGGATTCCGTCAGCACCGCCGGCGCACGAACCTGGGGCGTATCGACGATGAACATCAGGCCGATGCCGTGTTCCACCTGGCTGATCGACTGGTAGAGCGCTTCGGGCAGGCTGATGCAGTGGACCCGCGCCGCCTCGCACTCCTGCACAATGGCGGACACTTCCGGATTCGCCGTCGAACCCTCGCTCACCACGCAGAACGGCGGTTTCCCCACCTGCTCAAGGTAAGCCTGGCACAAATGAACGCCGTCCAGCAGAGACCGTCCTGCCTTGCGCCGGGCCTGCGAACTCGTTGCAAGCTGCTTGAGCTCCTTGTACAGGGCGTTGTCGCGGGAGGTGATCGCCTTCATTTGCCCTCCAGCAGCGCACGCACTGGTGCATACGACTTGCGGTGCACAGGCGAGACGCCATGCAGTTGCAAGCGCTCGAGGTGCAAGGCCGTCGGATAGCCCTTGTGCTGGTCGAAGGCATAGTGCGGAAACTGTTCATGCAGTTTCATGAGTGATGCGTCCCGCGCCGTCTTTGCAAGGATCGAAGCCGCAGAAATGGACGCCACCTTGTCGTCGCCCTTGACGATCGCTTCCGAGCGAATCGGCATGACCGGGCAACGGTTGCCGTCGATCAGGGCCAGTGTGGGCACGGGAGTAAGTCCCTCTACCGCCCGCCGCATGGCGAGCATCGAGGCCTGGAGAATATTCAGTGCATCGATTTCACTTTCCGAACAGGAGGCGATCGCCCACGCCAGCGCGCGCTCCTTGATCTGCTCTGCAAGTTCGTTTCGCTTTGCTTCGGTCAGCTTCTTGGAGTCACGCAGGCCGTCAATCGGCTTTCCGGGATCGAGAATGACGGCAGCGGCGAACACTGCGCCTGCAAGCGGTCCGCGGCCGGCTTCGTCGACGCCGCACACAAGATCGTCGTCAAAGCTGAAAAGGGACAGGCTTTCATTCTTCCGGCTCATGTGCCCGACGTCCTTCCGATGAGTTGCATTACTGCTTGCGCACTTTCACGAGCCGTGTCGCGCAGCAGCGTGTGGTGCATGTCTGTGAACCGCTGGACCAGGCGGATGCGGAGGGATTCGTCCGTAAGCTGGGTCCAGAGTGCGTCTGCCATTTCCTCCGGCGTTGCCGCGTCCTGGAGCAGTTCCGGTACGACGAAATCACGCGCAAGGATATTGGGCAAGCCGACCCACGGCTGGTATCCCATGTGCCGAAGGACTTCCCATGAGCCCCGCATCATCTTGTATGCGATTACCATCGGCTTTTTGAACAGCGCGACTTCCAGGGTGGCTGTTCCCGACGCGACGAGAACCGCGTCGGCGGCAGCGATCGCCTCATGGGAACGCCCGGAGATCAGTTCGATCGCCACATCCGCGAGTCCAGCCTTGATGACCAGCTCGGTAAAGTAGGCGCGCTGCCTGTCGCCCGCCATGGGCACGACGATACGGATGGCCGGATCCCTCGATGCAAGGCGTTTGGCGGCTTCGATAAAGGCCACCGTGTTGTACTTCAATTCCGACATGCGACTGCCCGGCAGGATGGACACAACCTTGGCATCAAGGGGCAGGCCGAGCGCCGTCCGCGCAGCATTCACATCCGGCACCATCGGTATGACTTCGGCCAGCGGATAGCCGACATAGGTCACCGGTATTCCTGCCTTGCGGTAGATCTCTTCCTCGAACGGGAAGACGACCAGCATGTGCGATACGGCCTTTGCGATTTTCTTGATGCGCCCACCCCGCCATGCCCAGATGGACGGGCTGATGAAATGCATGGTCGGGATGCCCGCCTGTTTCAGCGGTGCCTCGAGGCCAAAATTGAAATCGGGCGCGTCCACACCAATGAATGCAGCCGGCCTCTCGGCAAGCAGCATGTCACGCAGCGAGTTCTGTATGCCTTTGATTTCCCGGTAGTGGGCCAGGACTTCGAACAGGCCGCGCACCGACAGCTTGTCCATCGGCCAATGGCTCTGGAATCCGTACTCTGCCATCCGATGACCGCCGATGCCGTGGATCCTGGCATCGGGCAGTTGCGGGCGCAAGCCGGACAGCAGCCGGCTGGCGAGCAGGTCGCCGGAACTCTCCCCTGCGACCATCGCAATGGAAAGCTCAGCGGACGATGCCACGGGTGGTCGTATCGAGGAATTCGCGCATCAGGCGAACATGATTGGCGGAGCCGGGAGAGTCGGTTTCCAGCTTGGCCAGAGCAGCCTTCGCTTCTTCCAGCGTCAGGCCGGACTTGTAGATCAGCTTGTAGGCGTTGCGGATGTCGGAGATCTGTTCACGCGAAAAGCCGCGACGCTTGAGGCCTTCGACATTGATGCCATGCGCCGCTGCCGGATTCCCGTTGAGCATCACGAATGGCGGAACATCCTGGGTGAGGCTAGTGCTCATTCCCAGCATGGCGTGCGCGCCGATCTTGCAGAACTGGTGGACGTTGGAAAACCCGCCGAGGATCACCCAGTCGCCCACATGCACATGCCCCGCGAGTGCCGCGTTGTTGGCGAAGATGGTGTTGTTGCCGACCTGCACGTCATGCGCGAGGTGCACGTAGGCCATGATCCAGTTGTCGTTGCCCAGCCGCGTGACGCCTTCGTCTTGCGCGGTGCCCAGGTTGAAGGTGCAGAACTCGCGGATCAGGTTGCGGTCGCCGATTTCCAGGCGAGTCGGCTCTCCCGCGTACTTCTTGTCCTGCGGCGGTCCGCCAATCGAAGAAAACTGCAGGAAGCGATTGTCGCAACCGATGGTCGTATGACCGTCGACGACGACATGCGGCCCTATCTTCGTCCGGGCCCCGATTTTCACGTTGGGCCCGATGATCGAATAGGCGCCTACCTCGACCGAATCGTCGAGTTCCGCCTTCGGATCGACAATTGCGGTGGGATGGATGACTGTCATTACTGCCCCGCTGGCTGGCTTGCGTCCGCCGCGCTGCGCATGGTGCACATCAGTTCCGCCTCGACCGCCACCTGGCCGTCGACCGTTGCCTGTGCCTTGTATTTCCAGATGCCGCGCGACTGGCGCAGGATTTCGACCTGCATCCTGAGCTGGTCCCCCGGCTCGACCGGGCGCTTGAAGCGCGCGCCGTCGATGCCGACAAAGTAGACCACGCTGTTTTCATCGGGTTTCTGTCCCATTGTCAGGAAGGACAGCAATGCGGCGGTCTGGGCAAGCGCTTCGATCATCAGCACGCCCGGCATGACCGGCTTGTGGGGAAAGTGTCCGTTGAAGAACTCTTCGTTGACGGTCACATTCTTGATCGCGGTAATGGTCTTGCCGGATTCCCATTCCAGGACGCGGTCAACGAGCAGCAGGGGGTAGCGATGCGGGAGATATTCTTTGATTTGATTGATATCGAGCGTTTTCATTACTTTTTTTCAGTGAGCGACTTGATGGTTTTTTCCAGCTCGCGGATTTTCTCACGCATTGTTCCCAAATTGCGCACGATCACGGCAGTTTTTTCCCACTCGGCATTCTTTGCGAGGGGATAGAAGCCCGTGTACTGGCCCGGTTCAAGGATGGAACGCGACACCATGCTGCCGGACGAGATGTGGACGTTGTCGACTATTGTCAAATGACCAAGCACCATTGCGGCCCCGCCGAAGGTGCAGTACTTGCCGATCTTTGCACTGCCCGCCACGCCGACGCAGCCAGCCATGGCCGTATGGGCGCCGATATGGCAGTTGTGGCCGATCTGGATCTGGTTGTCCAGTTTGACCCCGTCCTCGATGATCGTGTCGGCCAGCGCGCCGCGGTCGATGGTCGTATTAGCGCCGATTTCCACGTCGTCGCCGATGACGACGCGTCCCGTCTGCGGAATCTTGATGTAGGCGCCCTTCTCCCGCGCGAAGCCAAAACCGTCGGCACCGATCACGGCGCCGGAATGAATGATGCCGCGCCGGCCAATTTCACAACCCGCATGGAAGGAAACGTTGGCATAGAAATGCGTGCCCTCTCCGACCTTTGCGTTGCGGCCTACGAAGCAGCCTGCGTCGATGATCGCGCCCTCTGCGATCTCGGCCCCCGCATCGATGGTGACGTGCGGTCCGACCGTCGCGCTTGGCGCGACCTTGGCGTCGGGGTGCACCGAAGCGCTGGCATGAATGCCGGGCACCACCGGGATCGCTTCGAGCTCGACAAAGTACTGTGCCGCCCTTGCGAAGTAGGCATAGGGATTGTCGGTGACGATTGTCGCGCCCTTGTAGGTCGCGCTGATGACCGGCTCGTCCGCAGGCGAAAGAATGAGCGCTGCCGCCTTGGTTTGCGCAGCCTGCGCTCTCAGTTTCGGATTGGAGAGAAAGGTGATGTGCGACGCGCCTGCTGCGTCGAGGGGTGCGATGCCGGAGATTTCGATCTCGGCATCGCCTGTCAGTTGGCCTCCCAAGCGTTCGACCAATTTACCCAGCCGAGTGCTCATGTGCGGCCCTTTGAAAAGTTACTTGTTGAGCGCCTTGAGCACTTTGTCGGTGATGTCGATGCGCGGACTGGCGTACACGGCTTCCTGGAACACGATGTCGTACTTCTCGCTTTCTGCAATCTGCTTGATCACCTTGTTGGTGCGCTCCAGGACGATGGCGAGTTCTTCGTTGCGGCGCTGGTTCAGGTCTTCGCGGAACTCGCGCTGCTTGCGCTGGAAATCCTTGTCCAGGTCAGCCAGCTCGCGCTGGCGCTTGATGCGGTCCGACTCCGAGAGGACTGCGGCATCCTTGTCGAGCCGGTCGGACATGGACTTCAGGCGGCTGGCCAGTTCCTGCAGCTCCTTGTCGCGCTTCGAGAATTCCTGTTCGATCTTCGCCTGCGCTGCTTTGGCGGGGGCCGCTTCGCGGAAAATCCGCTCGGTGCTCACAAAGCCGACTTTCGATTCCTGAGCCTGCACGCCTGCGACCGGAAGCACGAACGCCGCGATCAGGGCGAAGCACTTAAGCGGCGAAAAAATAGGTGTTAAAGACTTCAAGGTCATTCTCCGCAGATCAAATTACCATTATGCCATTGACGCATCAGAAGCCGGTACCAAGCTGGAACTGGAAGTTCTGCTTGCGGTCGCCGGCCTTCGAATTCAGCGGCACGCCATAGCTCAGCTTCAACGGTCCGATCGGCGACACCCAGCTGATGCCCGCGCCAACCGCATAGCGAAGGTCGGACACATTCATCTTCGCGCCCTCTGCGAAGACGTTGCCTGCGTCAAAGAAAGTAAACCAGCGCAAGGTCCGGTCATTGCCTGAGCCCGGGAACGGGAACTGAAGTTCGGCATTGGCGATGATACGCGATGTGCCACCCAACGGGTCGCCGTTCAGTGCGCGCGGGCCAAGGGACGAGCCTTCATAGCCGCGAACGGAACCGATACCACCCGCGTAGAAATTCTTGAAGATCGGATACGGACGTCCGCCCAGGCCGCGACCGTAGTCGATCTCGCCGTTGAGCGCCAATGTGACCGATCGGAATAACGGCCGGAACCATTGATGCTGGTACATTGCGCGGTAGTATTTCAGACTGCCGGCCGGCGCGAATTCGACGTTCACGCGCTGGTAGCGGCCCACCGTCGGCACCAGGGCGCTGTCGCGGCTGTCGCGCTGCCACGCCGCAGTCAGAGGGAAGCTGGTGGTCGTGGCGTCCGTGCCATTGCCAAAGTCGGCGACGTAACGCTTATACAGCTCGGGGCTGTCGTTGAAACCCGGCACGCCGGTGTAGGTCTGTACTTCTGTCCGCTCGATACCCGCGCCGAAGAACACCGTATCCACTTCGGAGAACGGTACGCCGAACTTGATATTGGCGCCGGTCGTCTTGACGACGTAATCGCCGGTGTTGACTTCAGGCGGCCGAGTGGTGCGCAGGAAGACTTCATAGCTGCGGCTCACGCCCTCGTCAGTAAAATACGGTGTGGTCTGCGACAGCGCGATAGTGCGATTGCGGCGGCTCGTATTTACATCGATACCAAGTGTGTTGCCGCTGCCGAAGGCATTGGCCTGCTGGATCGAGCCGGTCAGCATGAGCTTTTCACTACTTGAGAAGCCGGCACCGAGCAGGATATTGCCGGTCGGTTTTTCGGCGACGGTCATATTGACGTCCACCTGGTCAGTCGTGCCCAGAACCTCCGGCGTTTCGATGTTCACTTCCTTGAAATAGCCGAGACGGTCCACGCGGTCACGAGACAGGCGGATCTTCTCACCGTCGTACCAGGAGTTTTCAAACTGCCGGAATTCGCGACGGACGACTTCATCGCGCGTCTTGGTATTGCCGGCAATGTTGATCCTGCGAACATAGACGCGCTTGCCGGGATCGATGAGCACGGTGAAACTGACTTCTTTCTTTTCCCGGTTGATTTCGGGATTGGCGTTGACGTTGGCGAACGCATAGCCGAAATTGCCCATGCGCTCCGAAATTTTCTTGACGCTTTCCGCCAGCTTCTCGCCAGAGTAGACGTCGCCGCTCTTCAGTTCGACCAGGCCGCGAAGTTCTTCCTCACGACCAAACATCTCGCCTTCCAACCTGACGTCGCCGACAGTAAATCTCTCGCCTTCGTTGATGTTGATCGTAATGTAGATGTCCCGCTTGTCCGGCGTGATTGATACCTGCGTCGACTCCACCTGCATCTCCAGGTAACCGCGATTCAGGTAGAAGGAACGCAGCGCTTCGATGTCACCAGTCAGCTTTTGCTTGGAGTACTGGTCAGCCTTCGTATACCAGGTGAACCAGCCGGGGGTGCGCAGGTTAAGCAGGCCAAGCAATTCCTTTTCCGGGAACGCCTTGTTGCCGATGATGTTGATCTGCTTGATGCGGGATACCTCGCCCTCGTCCACGGCAAAGCTGATGTTGACGCGATTGCGTTCGACCGGCGTGACGGTCGTCGTGATCTGGACGCCGTAGAGGCCTCGCGACAGGTACTGGCGCTTCAGTTCCTGCTCCGCGCGATCGACCAATGCCTTGTCGAAGATGCGCGACTCGCCCAGGCCAATGTCCTTGAGCGCCTTGGTCAACTGCTCCTTGTCGAACTCCTTGGTGCCGGAGAAATCTACGCCTGCAATCGCCGGGCGCTCTTCCACCGATACCACGAGCACGTCGCCTTCCACTTCGAGTCGCACGTCCTTGAAGAAACCGGTGGCGTAGAGCGCCTTGATTGCAGCGGCTCCCTTTTCATCGTTGTAGATTTCGCCGACCCGGACCGGCAGGTAGCTGAATACGGTTCCCGCCTCGGTGCGCTGGATACCCTCAACGCGGATGTCCTTGATCGTAAACGGATCGACGGCCAGCGCATGTCCGGTACAGAGAGCAAAGGCGGCAATAGCGATGAGACGGCGGGGAAAGGAAGGCTGGGGAGAACGCTCGGAATATAATTTCATCGGTTGTTTTATTATCAATATCCCTGCCCGCCGGCGGTCCGCTCGGGGCTGGCAGGGACTCAGGACATGAGCCGTATGATGTCGTTGAAGACGGCCACCGCCATCAAGGTCATCAGGATGCCCACGCCTGCTCGCTGGGCCAATTCTCCGATCCGTTCGGGGATGGCCCGCCCGGTCAAAAGTTCCAGCGAATAATACAGTAAAAGCCCCCCATCTAAAACCGGTATGGGAAGCAGGTTCATGACACCCAGGCTGATGCTGATGAACGCGATGAACGTCAGGTAACTGATGATTCCGATTCGCGCTGTCTGCCCGGCGTAGTCGGCGATAGTGATTGGCCCGGTAATGTTCTTCCAGGAAACTTCGCCGATGAGCATTTTACCAAGCATCTTGAGTGTCAGTACGCTCGTATCCCATGTCTTGCCAATGGCCTTGCCGATGGCCGGCATGAGTGACTCCTGGGCTACGACCATTTCAGGCGCCATGGGCACCTCGGCCTTGATCCGTCCGATCTCCTGTTCGTTGTGAAGATAGGCTTCGGGCGTCACCGTAAGGGAAAAAGGCTCGCCAGCGCGTTCACCGTCGATGCGGATCGATTTTCCTGCGGAACCCCTGATCTTTTCTACGAATGCAAGGCCATCCAGCACAGGCTGTCCATCGACCGTCCGGATGATGTCGCCCTCGCGAAGACCGGCCTGCATAGCCGGACCGTCCGGCACAATTTTCCCGAGTACTGCCTTCGGGCGCGCAAGATCAATCCCCAGCTTTGCGAGGAAATCGCCCTCAAGATCGCCTGGAGTCAATCCATTGAGGCGCACATTGACGGAGTCGGACGGAGTGTCCCCGCCTTCAAGCGTACGCTGCACGCCGAGCGTAGCAGGCGTACCTTCGAGCGCCAGCTGCATGACCTTCCAGCGTAAATCGGTCCAGATCTTGACCGACTCGCCATTGACTGAGGTGACGAGTTCGCCTCCGCGCAGGCCCGCTTCATAGGCGGCAGTCTTTTCCGGAACAGCCCGGAGACGGGCTGCCGGTTCCGGAATGCCGTAGCTGTACAGGCCGGCAAAAACCGCGATGGCCAGCAAGAAGTTCGCGAGCGGGCCGGCCGCCACAATGGCGATGCGCTTCCACACCGACTGGCGGGTGAATTCCCTCTTCAGGTCTTCGGGAGGGATAGTGCTTACATCCTGCTCGCGCGCGTCGAGCATCTTGACGTAGCCGCCAAGGGGAAGCGCCGACAGTGCCCATTCCGTCTGGTCGGGACCGACACGCCGGGAATATACGATCTTGCCCATGCCGACGGAGAAGCGCAGCACTTTCACACCGCACCACCGCGCCACCCAATAGTGACCCAGCTCGTGCACGACAACCAGCAGGGCAAGTGCAACCAGGAAGGCAACTACGGTATGCAGCAGAGTCATTGTTCACCCGATAGTGGTCAATGAATGAAGGAAAGCGCTTTCTCCCTGGCTCGCCTGTCCTGCTCCAGCAGGTCGTCAAGCGAAGTGATTTCTACGCAGGGCAACGCCTCCATGACGTTCGATATGACGCGATCGATGGCGCGGAAACCGATTCTTCTGTCCAAGAATGCTTGGACAGCAACTTCGTTGGCTGCGTTCAGTACAGCGGGCGCCGTTCCACCGGCCAACAAGGCATCATAGGCCAGTTTGAGGCAGGGGAAGCGGATGAAATCAGGCTGGATGAAAGCAAGCTGGCCGATCTTGATCAGGTCGACCGGTGCGACGCCGGAAGCGATCCGCTCCGGATATGCCAGTCCGTACGCGATCGGAGTCCGCATGTCCGGATTGCCCAGCTGGGCAAGGACGGAGCCGTCGACGTAGGAAACCATGGAATGGATGACGCTTTGGGGATGGATGACGACTTCGATCTGTTCCGCCGATGCGCCAAACAGCCAGTGCGCCTCGATGACTTCCAGGCCCTTGTTCATCATGGTGGCCGAGTCAACGGAAATCTTGCGGCCCATGACCCAGTTCGGATGCGCCACCGCTTCTTCTGGCGTGACGGATTCCAGCGTGCTGACGTCCCGCTTCAGGAAGGGGCCGCCAGAAGCCGTCAGGAGGACTTTCGACACGCCGTGGGTCTCGGGCTCCCGTCCATAACCCGCTGGAAGGCATTGGAAAATGGCATTGTGTTCGCTATCGATCGGCAACAGGGCCGACCCGCTGGCACTTACGGCCTCCATGAAGAGACGGCCGGACATGACGAGCGCCTCCTTGTTTGCAAGCAAAATTTTCTTTCCTGCACGGGCAGCGGCCAGCGTAGGCGGAAGCCCCGCGGCACCAACGATGGCCGCCATGACGGCATCGCATTCCGGGGCGCTCGCCACTTCACACAGGGCTGCCTCGCCGTGGGCGACCTCCGTCTTGCTGCCCTTTTCTTTCAGAATGCGGGCAAGAGAGGACGCTGCTTCCGCGGATCCGACAACGGCGACCTCCGGCTGGAATCGCAGGCATTGGGCAGCCAGGTCGTCGACCCGGCTGTGCGCCGTCAACGCGTACACTTGGTAGCGCTCGGGATGGCGCGCCACGACATCCAACGTTGAAACACCAATGGAACCCGTTGCCCCAAGAATCGTAATTCGCTGCATTGCACCATCCGTGTCAAAGCCATGAGCCGATCAAGACAGCGAGCGGAAGCGTCGGGATCAGGGCGTCGATCCTGTCCAGGACGCCACCGTGTCCCGGCAAGAGGTTGCTGCTGTCCTTCATCTCCGCCCTGCGCTTGAGCTGCGACTCGAACAGGTCGCCAACAATACTGGCGGCGACCATCAATGTCATTACGCCGACGAACCCGGCCCATCCGAAGCCGGCGAGAACGCGTGCGGCGAAGGTGTCGGCAAGTGGCGGATAATGCGCCGACATGCCCGCGAGGACGAGAACCGCGACCCATCCTCCAATCGCGCCTTCCCATGATTTTCCGGGCGAGATCGACGGAGCGAGTTTGTGTTTTCCAAAGGCTTTTCCGGAGAAATAGGCCCCGATGTCGGCAATCCAGACAATCGCCATGGCCGAAAGCAGATACAAGGGGGAATGCTGGAACAGCGCAACAATGGCCACGAAACAGCCAAATACAGAAATGCCGTAGACAATACTCAAGAGCCTGCTTCCGAGCGTTCCAGCCGCAGGCAGGCCGAGCGCGAGCGACGGTGCCAGCCGGATCGCCCAGATCGCGACGCATAGCGCGAACAGGAAATGCATCCCGACTGCATCGACGAAGTAAACTGCCAGCAGGAACACCGCAGTCCAGAGCACACCGCTGACGACCGGTTGTTTTGCGCGAAACAGGCGCGCGGACTCCCAGGCAGCGGCACCGAGAAATGCCGCCGTCACCAGGAGAAAGAAAACCAGGGATTTCGAATACAGGACAGAAAGCAGGACAGCCAGCAATACCAACGCCGTGATGACGCGCGTTTTCAGCATCAGGATGCCTTCTTCTGTTCTATCACCTGTTCGCTCGTGCGCCCGAAGCGCCGTTCACGCCGCTGGTAGGAATCGATGGCGAGATCGAGCGCCGGGCCGTCGAAGTCAGGCCAGAAGGTTTCGGTGAAATAGAACTCGGTATAGGCAAGCTGCCAGAGCAGGAAATTGGAAATCCGCTCTTCGCCGCCGGTACGGATGAACAGATCCGGCTCTGGCGCATAGGCCATGGAGAGATGCTGCGCGAGCTCGTCTTCAGAGAAATCCGTAACCCCCGGATTTGCCGCCACCATTTTCCCAACGGCCTGCATGATGTCCCAACGGCCGCCGTAGTTCGCGCAAATCGTGAGAGTCAAGCGGGTGTTGTTCGCCGTGCGGCGCTCTGCACTTGCGATCAGTTCCTGCAGGGTGGGATCGAAACGGCTCAGGTCGCCGACGATCTTCAGGCGAATGCCGTTCACGTGGAGCTTTGCGACTTCACGCTCCAGCGCAGTCATGAACAGGCGCATCAGGAGCGAGACTTCCTCGGCGGGGCGCCGCCAGTTTTCGGAGCTGAATGCAAACAGCGTCAGGTACTCGATGCCGCGTTCCACGCAGGCTTCGACCATGTCGCGCACCGCTTCAACCCCCTTCTTGTGACCGGCGACGCGCGGCAGGAAGCGGCGGGTTGCCCATCGTCCGTTGCCGTCCATGATGATTGCGACATGGCGCGGCACCGGTGAGGCGGGAGGGATGTCTTGCGTTGAACTGGTATGCGTCATCGTTAGCTCGGCACGAAAAAGAGTTGTCGCGGGGAACCCGGCCGCACCGCGACCGAGACGTATGTCATCGAATTTCACGCGGCACCGGATGCTTGCAAGCGGCGCGGCGGGTGGCGGGTTCCGGCGAACGCACCCCACCGCCGGGGAGCGCGCCCAATTGCCGTCAAACGGTCAAAAGCTCTTTTTCTTTTTCGGTAATCAGCTTGTCGACTTCGGCGACGAACTTGTCGGTCAGCTTCTGCACATCGTCCTGTGCACGACGCTCGTCATCCTCGGAACAGGCCTTGTCCTTCAGGAGCTTCTTCAGGGCCTCGTTCGCATCACGGCGAATGTTGCGGATCGCAACCTTGGCGTCTTCGCCCTCGCCCTTCACGACCTTCACGATTTCCTTGCGGCGCTCTTCGGTCAGCGGCGGCGTCGGCACGCGGATCATGTCGCCCTGGGTGGACGGATTCAGGCCGAGGTCCGACTCGCGGATCGCCTTCTCGATGACACCCACCATCTTCTTTTCCCACGGCTGCACACCAATGGTGCGCGCATCAAGCAGGGTCAGGTTGGCCACTTGGCTGATTTGCGTCGGGGTACCATAGTAATCGACATGGACGTGGTCGAGGATGCCCACGTGTGCACGGCCGGTACGAACTTTTGCAAGATCCGCCTTCAGCGTGTCGATCGACTTGTGCATCTTTTGTTCGGCGGTTTTCTTGACGTCAACGACTGTCATTCTGCTCTCCTGTTTTGCTACGGGTACGACTTATTTATACATGAACCAGCGTGCCTTCGTCTTCGCCCATGATGACATTCTTGAGGGCGCCCGGCTTGACGATGGAAAAAACCTTGATCGGCAGTTTCTGGTCCCGGCACAGGGCGAACGCGGTCGCATCCATGACCTGCAGGTGCTTGGAAATCGCCTCGTCGAAGCTGATCGTCGCATACCGTACGGCATTACGGTCCTTGTTGGGATCCGCGCTGTACACGCCGTCCACCTTGGTGGCCTTCAGCACGATCTCCGCACCGATTTCCGAACCGCGAAGCGCGGCAGCGGTGTCAGTGGTGAAGAACGGATTGCCGGTTCCAGCCGCGAACACCACGACCTTTCCTTCTTCCAGGTACTGCAGCGCCTTGGGACGCACATACGGCTCGACGACCTGCTCGATGCTGATCGCTGACATGACGCGGGCGGTAATTCCGACCTGCCGCATGGCGTCGGCCAGCGCGAGCGAGTTCATGACCGTGGCCAGCATTCCCATGTAATCGGCCGTGGCCCTGTCCATACCCTGTGCGCCCGGTGCGACGCCACGGAAAATATTACCGCCACCGATGACAATTGCCAGCTCCACACCCAGCCCTGCCACCTCGGCCACATCCGCGACCATGCGCTCGATGGTTGCGCGATTGATGCCGTATGCATCGTCGCCCATCAGCGCCTCACCGGAGAGTTTGAGGAGGACGCGCTTGTAAGCTGGTTTTGTCATGGGCAAAGACTCCTAGTAATGTCCGGTTCTGCTTGATATTCGGTTGAACCCGATCTCGACGGCACCCAGCCTCCGCAGGCTTAAGATTAGTTGAAATTCGGGATTTTCGGTGTGCTTGCTTATTGACGAAACGTAAAATGATGTCAAGAGGCAATATCACATGGATTCATCCATGCATGAGCACACGCACTGCTGGTAATTCGATACGCCTAGAAAAACGGGCCTTTCGGCCCGCTTTCCTTGCTTACGCCTGCTTGGCTGCTGCAACCTGTGCAGCAACCTCTGCCGCGAAGTCATCCTGTTTCTTCTCGATGCCTTCGCCAACGACGAACATCGTGAACGACTTCACGGTGGTGTTCGTTGCCTTCAGCATCTGCTCCACGGTCTGCTTGTCATTCTTCACGAATGCCTGGTTCAGCAGGGAGACTTCCTTCAGATACTTCTGCACGCTGCCTTCCACCATCTTGGCGACGATGTCGGCCGGCTTGCCGGACTCGGCGGCCTTCTGTGCGGCGATCGAGCGCTCGGTCTCGATCAGGTCTGCCGGAACATCATTGGAGGACAGGGCGACCGGCTTCATCGCCGCGATGTGCATTGCGACGTCCTTGCCAACCTGCTCGTCCGCACCGTCGTACTCGACCAGCACACCGATACGCGTGCCGTGCAGGTAGGAAACCAGCTTCGAGCCGGTCTCATAGCGCTTGAAGCGGCGGAACGACATGTTCTCGCCGATCTTGCCAACCAGTGCTGCGCGCACTTCTTCCAGCGTCTTACCATCGACCGGCAATGCGGACAGAGCAGCGACGTCAGCCGGGTTCTTCTCGGCGACCAGCTTGGCTGCAGTGTTGGCCAGGGCGATGAACTCATCGTTCTTGGTCACGAAGTCGGTTTCGCAGTTGACTTCGATGATGGCGCCGACGCCGCCGGAAATCGAAACAGCAACCACGCCTTCGGCGGTGATGCGGGAAGCGGCCTTGGATGCCTTGCTGCCCAGCTTCACACGCAGGATTTCTTCAGCACGGGCCAGATCGCCGTCGGCCTCGGTCAGTGCCTTCTTGCATTCCATCATCGGCGCGTCGGTCTTTGCGCGCAGTTCGCCTACCATCGCTGCGGTAATTGCCGCCATGTCTTTCTCCTCAATTCAATGAGCGTCTGTTCGGACGCGTTCAATCAAAATACGTTCAAGCCGGCTAAAAAAAAGGGGCGAACCGCTGTTGCCCCTTCTTTGAAGCCCGACACTTCAGGCAGAGGGCCTTAGGCCTGCTCGTTGACCTCGACGAATTCGTCGGCGCCGCCCTTGACAGCTTCCAGCACTTCCGTGGTGGCGTTGGCACGGCCTTCCAGGATCGCGTCTGCCACGCCGCGGGCGTACAGGGTGATCGCCTTGGAGGAGTCGTCGTTGCCGGGGATGACGTAGGTCACG
>Ga0196981_1000303_pt1 | contig 21945 bp, 17 predicted proteins | sample S3_2013CmetaG_FD_155462 | JGI IMG/M metagenome (GOLD analysis project Ga0196981, IMG submission 155462) | Soil microbial communities from Anza Borrego desert, Southern California, United States - S3_20-13C | ecosystem: Environmental > Terrestrial > Soil > Desert | place: USA: California... | reverse complement strand
GTCTTGAAGCCGTTCATCTGGATTGCGGAAAAGTGGGCGAACAAATCTTCACCGCCGTCATCCGGAGTGATGAATCCGAAGCCTTTCGAATCGTTGAACCACTTGACGGTACCTGTTGCCATAAAAGCGTCTTTCATTAATGACTAATCACACGAGCCGTAAAAGCAAGAAGCCTCGCGACACGCTGCCCCCTCTTTATAACTTGCTCACTTCTGTATTGACAATACCATAATGCTTGTGTTGTCAATCGATACCATTGTTCCTTCAAAAATTATAAAAGTCAAGGCAGTGTCAAGGCGCTTTTTGACATATTACAAGGAATTTGCACATGAATACGCCTTGATTTCGCACTTTTCAGCATCATCTGCGCTTTGAGCGGAAAAGGGCTAATATCAATATACAGACGGAATATCCTTTTCTTTCGCTCACTGCGAGAAGTTGAACGCTTTAGAATAGACGAATGGCAACTCAGCACGATAACGGTACGGTACTTGCTAGGCAAGAGCAGAAGCTCAAACCGCCGCCGATGTACCAGGTCCTGCTTTTAAACGATGACTACACACCGATGGAGTTTGTCGTAGCGATCATTCAAGAGTACTTCAACAAGGATCGGGAGACCGCGACGCAGATCATGCTCAAGGTGCACCGTGACGGTAAAGGTATGTGTGGCGTCTATCCAAAAGACATAGCGTCCACTAAAGTAGAATTAGTTTTAACCCACGCTCGAAAGGCAGGGCATCCCTTGCAATGCGTGATGGAGGAAGCATGATTGCGCAGGAACTGGAAGTTAGTTTGCACATGGCGTTCGTCGAGGCTCGCCAGGCCCGCCATGAGTTCATCACAGTGGAGCACCTGCTGCTTGCGCTGCTCGACAATCCGTCAGCGGCCGAGGTGCTGCGTGCATGTGCAGTCAATATAGAAGACCTGCGCAAGACGCTGACCAATTTCATTAACGACAACACGCCGACCGTGCCGGGCACGAGCGAAGTGGACACGCAGCCGACACTCGGCTTCCAGCGCGTGATTCAGCGCGCGATCATGCACGTGCAGTCGGCGTCCAACGGCAAGAAGGAAGTCACCGGCGCCAACGTGCTGGTGGCGATCTTCGGTGAAAAAGATTCCCACGCCGTGTATTACTTGCACCAGCAAGGCGTGACCCGCCTCGATGTGGTGAATTTCATTTCGCACGGTGTGCGCAAGGATCAGCAGGCGGATCCGCAGAAGGCGCCGGAAGGCAGCGAGGAAGCCCAGGCCGAAGGCCAGCAGAAGGAAAGCCCGCTCGACCAGTTCACCCAGAACCTGAACAAGCTGGCTGCCGAAGGCAAGATCGATCCGCTGATCGGCCGCGAATCCGAAGTGGAGCGTGTGATCCAGACGCTGTGCCGCCGCCGCAAGAACAATCCGCTGCTCGTTGGCGAGGCAGGCGTTGGCAAGACCGCCATTGCGGAAGGCCTTGCATGGCGCGTCACGCAAGGCGATGTGCCGGAAGTGTTGCAGAACGCGGTCGTGTATTCGCTGGACATGGGCGCACTGCTCGCGGGCACGAAGTATCGCGGCGATTTCGAACAGCGCCTCAAGGCGGTGCTGAAACAGTTGCGCGACAACCCGCACGGCATCCTGTTCATTGACGAGATCCACACCATTATCGGTGCAGGCTCCGCATCCGGCGGCACGCTCGACGCGTCCAACCTGCTGAAGCCGGCGCTGTCTTCCGGCCAGCTCAAGTGCATCGGCGCGACGACGTACACGGAATTCCGCGGCGTGTTCGAGAAGGATCATGCGCTGTCCCGTCGCTTCCAGAAGATTGACGTGACCGAGCCGACCGTCGAGCAGACCGTGCAGATTTTGCGCGGCCTGAAGTCGCGCTTCGAGGAGCATCACGGCGTGAAGTATTCCGCTTCCGCACTGACCTCCGCGGCGGAACTCGCAGCGCGCTTCATCAACGACCGTCACCTGCCTGACAAGGCGATTGACGTGATCGACGAAGCGGGCGCGGCGCAGCGCATCCTGCCGAAGTCGAAGCAGAAGAAGACCATCGGCAAGTCCGAGATCGAGGACATCATCTCGAAGATCGCGCGCATTCCTCCGCAGACGGTCAACCAGGACGACCGCACGAAGCTGCAGACGATCGACCGCGACCTGAAGAACGTGGTGTTCGGCCAGGATCCCGCCATCGAGGCGCTGGGTTCCGCGATCAAGATGGCGCGTGCCGGCCTGGGCAAGACGGACAAGCCGATCGGCTCCTTCCTGTTCTCCGGCCCGACGGGCGTCGGCAAGACCGAAGTGGCGAAGCAATTGGCCTTCATCCTCGGCATCGAGCTGATCCGCTTCGACATGTCAGAGTACATGGAGCGTCATGCGGTCAGCCGCCTGATCGGCGCGCCTCCGGGGTATGTCGGTTTCGACCAGGGCGGTCTGCTGACCGAGGCGATTACCAAGAAACCGCATGCGGTGCTGCTGCTTGACGAGATCGAGAAGGCGCATCCGGATATCTTCAATATCCTGCTGCAGGTGATGGACCATGGCACGCTGACCGACAACAATGGCCGCAAGGCGGACTTCCGCAACGTGATCATCATCATGACCACGAACGCGGGCGCCGAGAGCCTGCAGAAGCGCACCATCGGCTTCACCGAGAAGAAGGAATCGGGCGACGAGATGGCGGACATCAAGCGGATGTTCACGCCGGAGTTCCGCAACCGTCTCGACGGCATCATCAGCTTCAAGGCGCTCGACGAGGAGATCATCCTGCGCGTGGTGGACAAGTTCCTCATGCAGCTCGAAGAGCAGCTCCACGAGAAGAAGGTGGAAGCCATCTTCACCGAGAACCTGCGCAAGTTCCTCGGCAAGAAGGGCTTCGATCCGCTCATGGGCGCACGGCCGATGTCCCGCCTGATCCAGGACATGATCCGCAAGGCGCTGGCCGACGAACTGCTGTTCGGCCGCCTCGTCTCGGGGGGAAAGGTGACGGTGGATCTCGACGAGAACGAGCAGATCAAGCTCGACTTCGCCGAAGGCGACGCACCGCCGCCGTCTGCGCCGGAGGAGACGCTGGAAGTCGAATAAGCGACCTAGCCGCAATCAGGAGCCCGGACCCATGCAAGTGGGTTCGGGCTTTTTCTTTATTGCGCGGGGTTTGTAAATTCGCGGTGGATGGCGTTGATGCTGTCGATGATCTGGTCCGTGAGTTTGAAGGACAGGGCATCGATGTCTTCCTGCAGTTGCGGCAGTGTGGTCGCGCCGATGATGGTCGACGCGACGAACCAGCGCGAGTAGCACCATGCAAGAGCGAGCTGCGTAGGCGTCATGCCGTTCGCTCGCGCAAGTGACGCGTAACGCTTTGTCGCTTCCGCGACGGAGGGGCGAAGGTAGCGCGGGCTCCAGTTGGGCGGAAAGATGGTCAGCCGTCCGTGTGCCTTCGGGTTGTCGAGGTACTTTGCAGTGAGCTGGCCGAAGGCGAGCGGGCTGTAGGCAAGCAAGCCGACGTGTTCTCGGAAGCAGGTTTCATCCAGCCCGTTCTCGAAGCTGCGGTTGACCAGGTTGTACGCGTTCTGGATGGATACGATGCGAGGCAGTCCGCGCGTCTCGGCCTGTTTGATGAATTCGCATACGCCCCATGGCGTTTCGTTCGACACGCCCACATGCCGGATCTTGCCCGCCTTGACGAGATCGTCGAGCGCGGCGAGCGTCTCTTCGATTGCGGTGCATGCACGTTCCTTTTGCGGATCGAACGATACCTGGCCGAAGATTGGTGCATTGCGGCTGGGCCAGTGCAACTGATAGAGGTCGATGTAATCGGTCTGCAGGCGCTTGAGACTGCTCTCCACAGCGGCGCGCAGGTTGCTGGCGTCGAAATCACTTTGCCCGTTGCGGATCCAGGTCATGCCGCGTGAAGGGCCGGCAGCCTTGGTGGCGAGGATGACCTGACTGCGCTTTCCCGATTTCTTCAGCCAGGTGCCGATATGGCTTTCGGTGCGCCCCGTGGTTTCTGCCCTTGGCATCACAGGGTACATCTCGGCGGTATCGATGAAATTGATGCCGCGCTCGAGCGCGTAATCGAGCTGGCTGTGCGCCTCGGCTTCGGAGTTCTGTTCTCCGAATGTCATGGTGCCGAGGCAGATCCTGGAAACGGTGAGGTCGCTGTTGCCTAAGGTGATTTTTTCCATGGTCGTCCGTCATTGGCGTTCCGCCTCCGCCGGCAGAACATGACAGAACTCTAACGCGATTTGCGCAGGGCTGCTGCGCACTCTTTCACGAGGGCGGGGCCGCGGTAGATCAGGCCGGTGTACAGCTGGACCAGCGACGCACCGGCAGCGATCTTGGCCTGCGCATTCTCGCCCGCGAGGATGCCGCCGACGCCGATGATCGGCAATGCATCGCCCAGTTCGGCCTTCAGTGCGCGGATCACGCTGTTGGACATGTCGAATACCGGTGCCCCGGAGAGGCCGCCCGTTTCTTCGGCGTGCGGCAAGCCCTTGACGGCATCGCGCGTGATCGTCGTGTTGGTGGCGATGACAGCGTCCATCTTGTGCTGGAGAAGCGCCGCGGCGATCGACTTCACCTGATCGCCATCGACATCGGGGGCAATCTTCAGCGCGATGGGCACGTAACGCTTGTGCTTGTCGGCGAGGCGTTGCTGTGCGTCTTTCAGTTGTGCCAGCAGCGCGTCGAGTTCGGAGCCGCCCTGCAGCTGACGCAGGTTCTTCGTGTTCGGCGAGGAAATGTTGACGGTGACGTAGCTGGCGTAGGGGTACACCTTTTCCAGGCAATGCAGATAGTCGTCGGCGGCGCGCTCGATCGGCGTGTCGGCGTTCTTGCCGATGTTCAGGCCGAGCACGCCTGCCTTGTCCTGGAAGAATTTCGATGCCTGCACGTTGGCGACGAAGGCATCCACGCCGCCGTTGTTGAAACCCATGCGGTTGATGACGGCGTTGGCTTGCGGCAGTCGGAAGATGCGCGGCTTCGGATTGCCGGGTTGCGCGCGCGGCGTTACCGTGCCGACTTCGATGAAGCCGAAGCCCAGTGCCGCGAGCCCGTCGATGTAGGCGCCGTCCTTGTCCAGGCCAGCGGCCAGACCCACGGGGTTGGGAAAGGTGATGCCCATGACGGTACGCGGATCGGGCGCAGGCTTGCCAACCAGCGCGGTCAAGCCGCAGGCGGCAGCATTCTTCAGCGCTGGCAGGGTGAGGTTGTGCGCGGTTTCCGGATCGAGCGAGAACAGCAGGGGGCGTGTGAGGGCGTAGAGCAAATTGTCGGACATGAGGGGCAACGGAAAAGGCGCGCGTTGGAAAGGCGCTATTTTACTATTGCTGGCTAGTAAAACCTGAAATCACATGTCCGGTTGCCACGCTTGCCAGCGCCCGCGCTGCAGCGCTTCGAGCGGCTGGAAATTCACCTTGTACGCCATCTTCCGGCTGTCGCGGATCCAGTAGCCGAGATAGACGTAAGGCATGTTCAGGCGCCTGGCCTGTTCGATCTGCCAGAGCACGTTGTAGGTGCCGTAGGACGCCCCGTCGACATCGGGATCGTAGAACGTGTACACCGACGACAGCCCGTCGTTCAGGACATCGATGATGCTGACCATGCGCAGCGTACCGTCCGGATCGCGGAACTCGACGAGACGGGTATTGACCTTGCTCTGAAGCAGGAACTGGGCGTACTGATCGCGACTGTCCTGGTCCATGCCGCCGCCCGCATGCCGTTCCGCCTGGTAGCGCAGGTAAAGATCGTAATGCTCGGGTACGAAGGACAGCGTCGTCACCCAGGTCGCCATGGCGCCATGGCGTTTCCATGCGCGTCGCTGGCTGCGGTTGGGGGCGAAATCCTCGACCTTCACGCGGACCGGAATGCAGGCATTGCAGCCGTCGCAATAGGGGCGGTAGGTGAAGATGCCGCTGCGCCGGAAGCCGTTCTTGACCAGTTCAGAATAGACGTCGGCATTGATCAGGTTGGACGGTGTCGCGACCTGGGAGCGTGCCTGTCGTCCATCGAGGTAGCTGCAAGGGTAGGGCGCAGTCGCGTAAAACTGCAATGTGGCAAAAGGCAGGTCTTTTAGGTGCGTCATGTGCGTGAAACCTGACTACGATATTGGTAATTTACACTGTAAGCGCATGCGGCGTGCGGGGCTTTTGCGGGTTCCGTCAAAACAGGTTTTCCGGCTTCCAGGCCTCGATCCGCGGGAGCGCGGTTGCTTTGCGCAAATGCCGGACGAAATCCGCGCGCGGGATCGGTACCGCCCCAAGCGACGCAAGATGGGATGTCTCCTGCTGGCAGTCGATCATCTCCACTCCGTTCTGTTGCAGGAAATGGACCAGCCACGCGAGGGCAATCTTCGACGCGTCGGTCACGCGCGCAAACATCGACTCGCCGTAGAACATCCGTCCGATGCAGACCCCGTAAGCACCGCCGACAAGCTGGCCATCCAGCCAGACCTCGGAAGAGTGCGCGTAGCCCTGCCTGTGCAGCCCGACATAGCCGCGGATGATGTCTTCCGAAATCCACGTCCCGGCTCCATCCTTGCGCGGCGCGGCGCAGGCGCGCATCACCTGGTCGAAGGCTGAGTCGAAGCGAACTTCCCACCTGCCGTCCGACGACATGCTCCGTTGGACTTTCCTCAACGTTTTTTTCAGACTGTGTGAAATGGTGAAGCGTTCAGTAAATAACACCATGCGCGGATCGGTGCTCCACCAGAGGATCGGCTGCCCTTCCGAAAACCAGGGAAAGATCCCGTGCCGGTAGGCCTCGAGCAGCCGTGCAGGCGACAGATCACCCCCGGCTGCCAGCAGTCCGGGTGCACCATCCTCTTCCGTCAGGGCGCAGCTCACATCCGGAAAGGGAGAGTCTGTTTCCAGCCATGGAATCATGAGCGTTCCCCAAACTGGACTGCAAAAACGCACTTGTTCGGTGCGCTCCGAATGCGGCGAAGTGTTGTCAAAATATTTTCCGCTTGTAAATCAAATAGTTGCTGATCTGCACCAAAATGGAATAGATATTGCTTCATTCCTGAGCATTAAAGCAATCTTGCACACTAACAGGGAGAGTTTTTTTCATGGACGCGCTTAAAAACGGTGCCGATGCATTATTTATCCTGCTCGGCGCCATCATGATTCTTGCCATGCACGCCGGGTTTGCGTTTCTCGAGCTGGGCACTGTGCGCAAGAAGAACCAAGTCAATGCGCTCGTCAAAATCTTAGTCGATTTTGCCGTCTCCACGATTGCCTATTTCTTTGTCGGCTACAGCATTGCCTACGGGGTCGACTTTTTCTCGGATGCGACGACCCTGGCGCAGAAGAACGGATACGAGCTGGTCAAGTTCTTCTTCCTGCTGACCTTTGCTGCGGCAATTCCTGCCATCATTTCGGGTGGCATCGCAGAGCGGGCGAAGTTTTACCCCCAGCTGGCAGCGACGGCGCTGCTGGTGGGCCTGGTCTACCCCTTCTTCGAAGGTATCGTGTGGAATCAGAAGTTTGGCATCCAGGCCTGGCTGAAGCTGGCGTTCTCGGAGGAATTCCACGACTTCGCGGGATCGGTGGTCGTGCACGCAGTCGGTGGATGGGCCGCGCTGCCGGCGGTGCTGCTGCTCGGCGCACGCCGCGGCCGCTACGCCAAGGACGGCGCGATCGCCGCGCACCCGCCTTCAAACATTCCTTTCCTCGCCCTGGGCGCGTGGATCCTGATCGTCGGCTGGTTCGGCTTCAACGTCATGAGCGCGCAGGCGCTGGACAAGATGAACGGTCTGGTCGCGCTCAATTCGCTGATGGCGATGGTTGGCGGCACGCTCGTGGCTGTCTTGCTGGGCAAGAACGACCCCGGCTTTGCCTACAACGGCCCGCTCGCGGGACTGGTGGCCGTGTGTGCCGGTTCCGATCTGATGCATCCGCTCGGCGCGCTGCTCACCGGCGCTATTGCCGGTGCGATCTTCGTGTGGATGTTCACGCTGACGCAGAACAAGTGGAAGATTGATGATGTGCTGGGCGTGTGGCCTCTGCATGGATTGTGCGGTGCGTGGGGTGGTATTGCGGCGGGCATCTTCGGCTTGAAGGCGCTCGGTGGTATCGGCGGCGTGTCGTTCATGTCCCAGATGATCGGCACGCTGATGGGCGTGGCAATCGCGGCGCTTGGGGGGCTGGTCATCTACGGAGTGCTGAAGCGGCTCTTCGGACTGCGACTCGATCCGGAGCAGGAATTCGATGGTGCGGATCTTTCCATCCATCGCATCAGTGCGACAGCGGAGCGCGAGACGAGCTGGTAATGCCCGGGTCGGTAGCCGTATCGCGGCTGGACCGCTTTTCAATTGGTACAACATCATTGAATTCACTAAGTCGCGACGTCCGTACCAGGAAAACGGAGCCGTTCTCTGACGGCTCCTGGTCTAAATGAAGCGACGTGATGGATAAGAAACTTCGATAGACAAAGACCAACAGCCGATAAACAATCGCATTTTTTCGATCTGATTCTCCAGTAATGCACCGTTGCCGCAGAATAGATGCACGCTAGAACCGCAGAAAATCTCGAGGGTGAGGTAAATCAAAATGCGCACGCCCACGTCCCACACACTACATTTCAGTTAGTCTTCAATAACGGCGCCTTTCTTTATTGAGGGACCGAGATGACATCCAAAAAAATGGCCATTATGCAACCGTACCTCTTTCCATACTTGGGGTACTTCCAGCTTATTGCGGCCGTGGACATTTTTGTGATTTATGACGATACCCAGCTCATTAGTCGCGGCTGGGTCAATCGAAATAGGATCTTGGTCAATGGAGAGCCGAGTTTCATTACCCTCCCCTTGAAGAAAGCGCCCCTACAGGAAAGCATTAACTCCCGCTTTTTTGTCCATGACATCGAGTGGCACAAGCAAAAGGCGTTGAAAGCCATTCGCATGTCTTATTCGCGTGCTCCGTATTTCAAGGAAAGCTATCCGCTGATTGAATCGATCTTCGCCTGCCCGGAGATAAACGTCGCTACGTTCAATGAAAATTCAATAAGAAAAATCTGCAGATATCTCGAAATCGCCACGCCAATACGCATCTCGTCGGAGCTAGGGATCGGAACAGAGCTGTCAGGGAAGGATCGGGTTATCGCCATGCTCACTGGTTCAGGGGCCAAAGCGATGATTACCCCTATCGGCGGCGTTGAGTTGTACAGTTGCGACGAGTTCATGCAACTCGGAATCGAACTGAAATTCATCAAGATGAATGACATCGTTTATCGACAATTCGGGTCGAGCTTTATACAGAATTTATCGATTATTGACGCCTTCATGTTTATGCATCGGTCCGAAATCCGAGAGCGCCTCTCGGACTATTCGTTGATAGACAACTTTACTTCGAATGCCGAGTCGCGCCATGGAATCCGAGCACACAGGCCTCTAGACTCCGACCATTCTAGGATTTGCTGAGACGAGATTTATTGAGGCGCTTTGGCCAGACGTATTTGACGAGGGAATAAGGAGTGGAAGCCCAGGACTGTCCAAATCCTGGTGCAACCCAGCTCTTCGTGATTCCTGCAGTCTTGCTCTTCCTTTCCCAATCTCAACCCTTCCCTGCAGGCCATTCGCGTTCTGGTGCGAACGACGTGGTCATCATGCGACAAAAACATGACAGGCTGTAAGGTACTTTTAGATATATCAAATCCTCGATAGAACCCATCACTTCGCATTACACACTTGCTGTATAACCGGCGGAATAACTTCCAAATCCAGTGTCTCCGGAGCTTTTACTTGTTCAGGAGTTGTCCATGCCGTCCAAACAAATCAGCAGGCGCGCGTTTGTCAAAGGATCGTTATCCGCACTGGCGATCGCATCGCTTCCGGCCAAGATCACGTTCAGCCAAACCACGACCAGGGTGCGCCAGGAATGGCGCGAGTTCAGGAGCAGTCCAAACTATTCCTCGTTTATAGACGCGATTCGCATCATGCGCGCGAATACTAACGCGAGCAGTCGATCGAGCTGGCGCTACTGGACGAACGTCCACGTAAACTATTGTCCCCATGACGTCGCCTACTTCCTGGCTTGGCACCGGGGATATATCTATTATTTTGAACGACAGCTTCAGATAGTTTCAGGAAATAACAATTTGGCGCTTCCGTACTGGGATTACTACAGCTACCCAACGATTCCACCGGAATTTACCGACCCTGCCTCGGGCAATCCTCTCTACATTGCAGGGCGTGTAAATACAAATGTGTATAACGCGCTGTCCCTGACACCGTTTGGTTCAAGCGTATGGAACTTCGAACGTGGGCGCACAAATGCGTTCGAACCACTGATTGAGTCGAGGCCGCATAACCCAGTGCATAACATTATTGCCGGGGTGATGCGCACCATGGAATCTCCCCTTGATCCGATCTTTTATTTGCATCATGCGAACATTGACCGCTTGTGGCACGCCTGGGCGCTCCCCGACGGCAAGGGCATTCCCTGGGTGACCTCTCCCTACTGGGCCGGCAACTTCACCTACGCACCGGACCTGACCTTGCCACGCGCCCAGTGCTACCACCCCGAGCGGCTCGGAAATACCTACTCCAACTTGAGCCGGCCGACCTCGCTTCCACCGCAAACGCAAGCCGCACGTATCGTGCGCGTACAGGCGCAAGTGCCCGGCTCTCCAGGTGGAGACAATTTCCCCGCTGTTCCTGCAGGACCCAGTGGTGACGGCGGTCGAAGGATTGGCGGCGGGCGAAGGATCAGGTTGGGCGACAACACAGTCCGCGTACGTATACCTGTCCTGCCGCAGGACAGCCAGGCGTTGCGAGGCATTGCGGTGGCAGAGGCCGCCCGAGGCGCTTCGCGGCCTGTGCCTTCCGGCTCGTACAAGTCAGTACAAGTGGTGCTTGACGATGTGAGGCTTCTGGAAGCGGGTATGCTCGGCGGCTTCTTCTACAACGTATTCTTGAGTACGCCAGAAAGAGGCGAGCCATCAGACCCGGAAAACTTCATTGGTACGGTCGGCCCGTTCGAAATCAGTACGGCTTCTCATCATGGACCAGCGAGAATTACCTTACCTGCAACTAAGATCCTCGGAGGCTTGTCAACTGCCGATATCCAGTCATTCGTAGTGACCCTGGTGCGGGTGAGCGGACAGAACTCACCACGAGGGGATACGATGGAAATCGCAGAGTTGCGCGTCGAGGTCTCGACGACCGAGCCATACGACCTTAGCCCACACGTCCCGCGACCGGCCGGCGAACCCTTCCGGTAATCCGCTCGAAATTCTTGTCAGTACACCGGCCTCTGCGGCCGGTTTTTTTTTCTTGCACGACGCAATTTCTCCGACAAGTAGCAGCAACGCCGCTTACAGTATTCGTTACAAATCACTGGCGACGAATCGAAAAAATCAATGCATCGAATCGAACCGCGCCCCCCTAGGATCGAAATTTCGTACTTATTATTTACGGAGCAGAGGGGTACATTGATAGCGTAGGACTGATCCGGCATTTGCTCGCCCCGTTCGAATCGCGGATGAAACGTCGTCGCACAAAAATCGCGTATCACTATAAGAACACGGCTTCCTGGGGCAAGGCGATACCAGAGATCGGCGCGATCCCGTCACGCGAGCTGGCACTTAGCGACGCAGTCATTCACTCATATTCCGCATTCAAATGATGAACCCGCCTATCAATCAACTACAAACACACCTCATTGAAGAAGACGATTCGGTTGATCTTGCAAAATACCTCGGGTTCGTCTTCGACAATCGATGGTTGATTGCTGGCGTGGCATCCGTCGTAATGCTCCTCGGCCTCGCTTATGCGCTCGTTGCTACGCCCGTCTATAAAGCCAACCTACTCGTAAAGGTGGAAAGCGACTCCGCCCGTCCCAAGAACATGCCGGTCGAGCTGGCAGGAAGCGATGCCCCGCAGGATACCAAGACAGCTGTCGCTTCCGAGATGGAGGTGCTGCGGTCTCGTGCAGTGATTACCCGTGCGGTCGATAGCGGACGTTTTTACATTAACGTCAGGCCGAAATATTTCCCACTTTTCGGCGAATGGATTGCTCGCCGCAGCAAGCAGATATCGGAACCCGGGATTCTCGGATACGGTGGATATGTGTGGGGGAATGAACAGGCAAAGATATCCCTATTCAACGTGCCTCAACAGATGGAAGGGCAACCATTCATTCTGACCGCACACGGTAACGGAGGCTATCGATTGGTTCAGGAAGAATTCGGCGTTACGACCGATGGCAAGGTGGGCGATACGTTGACGGTGCAAACGGCCGACGGTGTGCTCGAGTTGCGTGTCGATCAGTTGAATGCGAAGGAGGGCGCGCGGTTTACGCTTTCCCGGTCGAATCGGTTAGAGACGGTCGAAAAACTCCAGGAGGCACTCAAGATATCCGAGAAAGGCAGGCAGTCGGGCATTATCGATGTTGTACTGGAAGGGGAAAATCCACAATTGATCAGTACAATTTTGAACGAGATCGGCCGCGAATATGGACTGCAGAACATCGACAAGAAAGCTGAAGAGGCGAGAAAGACCCTTGCATTCCTCAACACTCAACTGCCCGAGCTGAAAAAAGAACTCGAGCAGTCTGAATCAAAATACAACCAGCTACGCAATAACCGCGGGACGGTGGATCTGGGGGAGGAAGCGAAGACCGCCTTGCAGCAATCATTGTTGACGCAGACAAAACTGCTCGAGTTGAAGCAAAAGAAAGACGACCTCCTCACGCGCTACCAGCCAGGGCACCCGAGTGTACTGGCGCTTGATCAGCAGATGGATGGGTTGCGCCGCGAGGTAGCCACTATCGAAGCAAGAATCAAGAAGCTTCCAGATGTGGAGCAAAATGTTCTGCGCCTCAATCGGGACGTCAAGATCAATACCGAGTTGTACACGGCCCTGCTAAGCGCCGCGCAGCAGCTTCGTGTCGCCACTGAAAGCAACGTGGGAAGCGTGCGCGTGCTGGACACCGCCGTGGTACCAATCAGGCCGATCAAGCCGAAGCGAAGCATTGTCCTGGCGCTGAGCGGCATCCTTGGGCTTACTCTCGGAGTTATGGCTGCCTTCACACGCAAATCGATCTTTGGCCGGATAGACGCCCCGTATGAAATTGAAGAACGGCTTGGCCTTCCCGTCACCGCAACAATTCCGCACAGCGTGAGCCAGGAGAAAGCGCACGCCAGATTGTTGCTTCACGACGAGCCAAGCGCTGCGGTACTGCCAATGGATGTTCCATACGACGGAACCGTCGAAAGCCTTCGCAGATTCCGCACGTCGTTGCAGTTTGCCATGGCCGAAGCGAAGAACAATATTGTCATGATAGCCGGGCCGACGCCAAGCGTAGGAAAGTCGTTTGTATCGGCAAACTTCGCCGCAGTGCTCGCCTCGATCGGCAAGAAGGTGCTGCTGATCGACGGCGACATGCGATCGGGTCATCTGCATCTTTACTTCGGGCTGGATCGAAAGCCGGGCTTGTCAGATGCGATCACGGGAAAATCCTTGTACGGAAAAGCCATCCGCAAGGATGTCGCGGAAAACGTGGACTTCCTGTCCTCCGGGGAGTTGCCGCCAAAGCCAGCCGAACTGCTTGCCCATGACAATTTCGGAAAATTGCTCGAACTGCTCTCTGCGCAATACGACTATATTCTGATTGACACTCCTCCTCTTCTCGCAGTGTCAGATGCACTGGTCGTCGCCTCGCATGCAGGAGCAATCTTCAACGTCGTGCGGGGTGGGCAGACGACGACCGGCGAAATTGAAGAAGCAGTCAAACGTTTGAATCAAGCCGGCCATACGGTAACCGGCGTCGTGTTCAACGATTCCAAACACCGGACATCCCGCTACGGCTATGGGGCGGCATACGATCGATATAACTACGTCGCCAATGAGAGGAAGGCGTAAGAACCGTATTCATTTACTTGCAGTTGTCGGAAGGATCAAACCTCTTCTGGCGTCGCTTGCACGTTCCTCGAAACACGCGGCGCCTCCTATCCTGGTCCTTAGGATATTCCAGATTCGGCATCAACATGTGACCTCCGGTGCAGAGGCGCACGCGACCATGCGGCCATCATTCCATTCCTCGGCACGAGGGCAAACATCGAGAGCATGAAGTTGCTGTATGCAGGCGAGCAGTGAGGACATGTGTGGGTCTCGTACTCGCCCAGTGGCCTTCTCTTACAGATGAAAGTCGGGCACGAACCGATTCAAAAAGACGCTTGGATCACCGCGAAGCTACCTATTATTCATCGAAATTTCGTACTTAACTTTCTCCCCCCGCCTTCGTACAGTGAAAGCGATCGCACGACTGTCGGTGCAGAGATCGAAGCGAGCAGCAGTACACGCTCCTTTCGCCACGGCGTCACTGAACAGGGCGGTCGATGGACGCAGTTGTTTCACAACGCGATAGGCCAGGATCTGCCCAGGGAGACTAGTTCAAAGTGCAGCCGATTTCACACTCATTCATGCGACGGGCAAGGGCGAATCTGCAATTTTCATGCGCCAACATCGCTGCGGACCGCCAGGTCGTCATCATCATTCTTCCTGGTGCCGCGGGAACCAGGGAGAAACAGATTCTCGTGGTGCCAACATGATTTCATATACAGACATGGTCGATATTGCGGCGTTTGCCACGCTGGCCAGTTTTATATCGAGTCTTCTGATCATTTTTACTCAAGACTGGCATGGCAGGCTATCGCTAGACAAGGATGTCGGATGCATCCAGAAATTCCACAAGCACCCGGTCCCTCGCATCGGAGGGATTGCCTTGCTGGTCGGCATCTCGACCGTCGTGATCGTCCAGGCCATTGACAGCGAGTTCGCCGTACACTTGGACCGTGCTGAGTTGATCAAACTGTTATTTGCGTCCCTGCCGGCGTTTATCACCGGGCTCATCGAAGATTTGACAAAGCGCGTTTCAGTGAGGGCGCGTTTGCTGGCAACGTTCTCCAGCGCGCTGCTCGCGAGCTGGCTACTAAATGCCTCTCTGTCGCGTCTCGACCTTTGGGGAGTGGACACCGTCCTGCAACTGCTGCCATTGCTTGCTGTTGGCGTTACTGCCGTTGCAGTCGCCGGCGTCGCCAATTCAATCAACATCATCGATGGATTTCACGGCGTTGCTGCCAGCGCGGTCGTGATCATGCTTGCCGGACTGGCCTACCTGTCATGGGAAAGCAATGACATGTTCGTCATGCACCTTGCCATGCTCGGAATCGGCGCCACGCTTGGATTCCTGCTTGTCAATTATCCGACAGGGCGACTCTTCATGGGCGACGGCGGCGCCTATTTTCTCGGATTTTGGCTCGCGGAGGTGGCAGTGCTCCTCGTCATCCGCAATCCGGAGATCAACGCGTGGCAGGTTCTCGCTGTCTGTTCCTATCCTGTGATCGAGGTCCTGTACAGCATGTATCGCAGGAAGATCATCCGCAAGACGAGTCCTGGTGCACCGGACCGACTTCATCTCCACACACTGTTCTATCGCCGCGTGGTGTGCCTTCGCTTCGCGCGCAATGATCATCGCCCCTGGGCTCGGAATGCCGTCGTCGCCTGCTTTGTGGCCGGCTGGATCGCGACAGCTACGCTTGTGACGGTACTGATCGGAGACACGGTCGGAAACGCAGTGGCGGTGCTGGTCGCACACGTCCTCATCTACATGGCGGTGTATACACGACTCGTACGAGGACGGTGGGATACCAATCCTGCCATCGCGCTCGGCCTCTTCCGATCGCAATCTGTCGCCAGGGAGTGGCAATGAACGAAGTGGAACGTGTAAACGATACGGCCTGGTATCTCGTGCAGACAAAGTCAAGGCAGGAATTCCGGGCATTGGAACAGTTGGAAAACCAGGGGTACACCTGTTTCCTGCCCACGATCGCGATGGAGAAACTGGTGCGCGGCAAACTGGAAAAGCGGTTTGAGCCGCTGTTCTCGCGGTACCTGTTCATTCAGCTGGACCTGCTCAGCGATAACTGGGCTCCAATACGCAGTACGCGGGGAGTCAACAAGCTGGTGTCGTTTGGCAGCCGCTTTGCGACTTTACCGGACGATTGCATAGCTGCGCTGGACGAAGCACAGAACGCTCCACCGAAGCGCCTCTTCGAGCCGGGCGACCGGGTGACGGTGGCATTTGGCCCATTCGCCGGACTCGAGGGCATTTATCAAATGTGCGACGGCGAGGCGCGTGCGTTGATCTTGATTGAATTGATGAACCAGCCGCACAAGTTGAAGTTCGCAGTCCAGATGCTGCGGAAGGCGGCATAGCAAGACAAGGGAGAGGCGTAACGACTCGGTGATCAATTCAAAGAGATTGGGCAGGTCGGGAAACGATACCAAGCGGATTTTGCCAAGGCCAGCGGCATACAGCATTCGCTGGTTCGTTTTCGCCGTTCCGCCCGTCCTTGTTTTCTGGCCCGAATCATCTGGTTGAACAAGTTCCCCCCAGGATCGGCGGTGCTGTGGCCGGGTAGAGGGTCTGAGGTTGTTGCTTGCTGTAGTAGTGGTGCGATCTCATGATCGCGCATTTTTTATCACTGTTTGCTCGCAGGTTTTTGGATGATGACCTTTAATCCAAGGGCGGTAGCGTGCCCGAGCGGCGTCGGCTGCGGTCATCCACTCCGCGTCGTAGGCATCCGAAAGTAGAACTGACAAACCATGAAAATCTCAAAAAACACCTGCATTGCAATTATCGGTCTCGGCTATGTCGGCCTGCCATTGGCTGTGGAATTCGGCAAGATTTTCCCTACGATCGGATTCGACATCAACAAGTGCCGTATCGACGAGTTGAAGAGCGGATTGGACATGACACTGGAGACCAGCCCTGGCGAGCTCGAGGCGGCTGTGCGCTTGACATACTCGACAGATATTGAGGACTTGCGGCGCGCCAAGGTATTTATCGTGACGGTCCCGACTCCGGTCGACTCGCATAAGAGTCCCGATCTGACGCCGCTGCGGCTGGCATCGGAGACGGTGGGAAAAGTAATCAAGAGAGGCGACATCGTCATCTACGAGTCGACGGTGTATCCGGGAGCGACCGAGGAATATTGCATTCCGGTGATTGAGCAAGTCTCGGGCCTCGCATTCAACAAGGATTTCTACGCGGGCTACAGCCCTGAACGCATCAACCCCGGCGATAAAGACCATCGGCTGACCAATATCACCAAGGTAACGTCGGGGTCTACGCCGGAAACGGCGGCCTTCGTTGACGCCCTGTATGGAAGCATCATCACCGCCGGGACCCACCTGGCTTCGTCGATCAAGGTTGCGGAAGCGGCAAAAGTGATCGAGAACACGCAGCGCGACCTCAACATCGCCTTGATGAACGAATTGGCAATCATCTTCCGGAAGATGGGAATCGATACCGAAGACGTATTGAAGGCTGCGGGAACCAAGTGGAACTTTCTGCCGTTCCGCCCCGGTTTGGTGGGCGGACATTGCATCGGCGTCGATCCCTACTACCTGACCCACAAGGCAGAGGCGTTGGGTTACCACCCGCAGGTCATCCTGGCGGGACGCCGAATCAATGACAACATGAGTGGATACATCGTCGGTCAACTGATCAAGCAGATGATCCGCCGCCGTATCCAGATTGAGAACGCAAACGTCCTGTTCATGGGATTGACCTTCAAGGAAAACTGTCCCGATCTCCGTAATACCAAGGTGGTCGACAGCATCAACAAGCTGAAGGACTACAACATGAATATCGATGTCTACGATCCGTGGGTCAGCCCGGAGGGAGCGCAGCACGAGTACGGAATTACACCAGTGCGCGCGCCGAAGCCGGGAACGTACGACGCGATCGTTCTTGCAGTCGCTCACAGGCAATTCAAGGAAATGGGCATCAATGGGGTCCGGCGATTCGGCAAGGAGAAGCACGTGCTATTTGACCTGAAGTACGTCCTTCCAAAATCAGAATCCGACATTCGCTTGTGACGAAGGACGTGTACCTGAAAGAACCTCCAACGCAGCCGTACCCACCAGACCGACAAGGTAAAGCGACGAATGAACCGCTTCGAAGAAATCCAGATCTCGCTGAGAAAGCAGCCCAAGAAATGGTTGGTGACAGGATGTGCAGGCTTCATTGGATCGAACTTGCTTGAAATCCTGCTGCAACTCGATCAGGTCGTCGTGGGCCTCGATAACTTCTCCACCGGATATCAGCATAACCTGGACGAAGTAAGGGAACTAGTCAACGCCGACCAGTGGGCAAGATTCGACTTCATTCACGGCGATATCCGCGACCTCGATACTTGCCGGCGAGCGGTACGAGGTGCGGACTACGTCCTGCACCAGGCTGCGCTTGGATCTGTTCCGCGTTCGTTGACGGATCCTGTTACCACAAATGAAGTGAATATCGCCGGCTTCCTTAACATGCTGGTCGCATCGCGCGACGAAGAAGTGACGTCGTTCGTCTATGCCGCGTCAAGTGCGACGTATGGCGATCATCCGGAGTTGCCCAAGGTAGAAGAACGCATTGGTAAGCCATTGTCGCCTTACGCAGTGACGAAACTTGTTAACGAGTTGTACGCGGACGTGTTCGCGCGCAACTACGGGTTCAAGGCGATCGGACTCCGCTACTTCAATGTCTTTGGAAAAAGGCAGGATCCGAAAGGCGCTTACGCTGCGGTCATTCCAAAATGGATTGCATCCATGATTCGGGACGACGACGTGGTCATCAACGGAGACGGACAAACCAGCCGGGACTTCTGCTTCGTCGATAACGCCGTGCAGGCCAATCTGCTTGCGGCCCTGGCGCAACAGGACAGCATGAATTCAGTTTATAACGTCGCGGTCAATGATGCGACAACGCTGAATCAGCTTTTTGATTACCTGAAGATGGAATTGCGCAACAATGATATCCACTTCGGCAAGGAGCCTTTGTATGAGGATTTCCGAAAAGGTGACGTCAGACACTCACAGGCCGATATCAGCAAGGCCATGCGTTATCTTGGGTACATGCCTGCATATCGCATCAGGGACGGGCTCGCCATCACCATGCCGTGGTACCTCTCCCGCTCGAGCCGGACGGGAACTGCTCGCGCCCGATAGACGGTGCGTATCCCGACACCGAATCGTTACATCAATTCAGTCCCGCCGTTCACGCGGATTATCCCTATCAGGCTTTGCGAGGATATGATGATTAACAGGAATGCCGTTTACGCTTTTCCGGTTCGTGATAACAGGCCAATCTACGTCACGCAACCGTATCTTCCGCCGTTGGCAGAGTACATGCCTTATCTCGAGAAGATCTGGAACAGTAAGGTGCTGACCAATGGAGGTCCTTTTCATCAGAGGCTGGAGCGGGCGCTTTGCGAGTACCTGGGAATCGAGCACATTGCCCTGTTTTCCAATGGCACCCTTGCGCTCGTGACCGCGCTCCAGGCGCTCCGGATTACCGGGGAAGTGATTACGACTCCCTATTCTTTTGTCGCCACTGCGCATTCCTTGCTCTGGAACGGCATTAAGCCGGTATTCGTCGACATCGATCCGGAGACACTCAATCTTGACCCGTGCAAGATCGAGGCGGCAATCACGGACCAAACCACGGCGATCATGCCGGTCCATTGCTACGGACACCCATGCAACGTGGATGCAATCCAGAAGATTGCCGATAACTACAACTTGCGGCTCATCTATGACGCCGCGCACGCCTTCGGCGTGAAGGATGAAGGTGGCAGCATACTGCGGCACGGGGATTTGTCGGTGATCAGCTTCCATGCGACGAAAGTGTTCAATACCTTCGAAGGCGGCGCCATTGTGTGCCCGGACGCGAAGACCAAGCAACGCATCGATCACCTGAAGAACTTCGGCTTTGTCGACGAAATGACCGTGGTTGCGGCTGGTATCAACGGAAAAATGAGCGAGCTGAATGCAGCGCTCGGCATCCTGCAATTGAAGTACATTGAAGAGGCGATGGCAAGAAGAAAGGCGGTGGCGGCGATGTACCGCGAACTTCTGGCTGACGTACCAGGAATCCGCTGTGTTGCGGAAAATGGCGAAAAGGTGGCCAATTTCTCCTACTTCCCGATCCTCGTGGAACGCGATTATCCAATGAGCCGCGACGCTCTCTATCAAGTCCTGCGCGAAAATAACATCTACGCCCGCCGCTATTTTTTTCCATTGATTTCCGACTTTCCCATGTACCGCGGCTTGCCATCGTCCCAGCGCGATAACTTGCCGGTGGCGGCATCCGTAGCCGATCGTGTGCTTTGTCTGCCGATTTATCCGGACCTGGAGGAGGAGCAAATCCACTCCATTGTGCTGATCATTTCCGGACGCCCTATCTGAAACACGCGATCATGCAGCCATCTCGGGGCGGCACGTTGAAAAAGAATGCTATTGGCGGATACTTTGAGCTCGAACTGCCGGCCGCAAACACGCCCTTGTATCCGCAAGCCTTGGGCTTTCAATCCGGCCGGGCAGCATTCTTGGCGCTGCTGCGTTCAGGAAAGCCAAGGCGTGTATGGGTCCCGTACTATATCTGCAGCACGATGCTGGACTCAATGAGGCAAGCTGAGGTAGAGCCTGCGTTCTATAGGATCGACGACAACCTTCATCTCGCCCAGGAGATCCATCTGCTTGAGGATGACTGGTTCCTATACGTAAACTATTTTGGTGTATGCGGCGCGTACGCACAATCCCTGCTCTCCCGCTTTGCAAGGCAAAGCGTCGTCATAGATGCATCACAGGCGCTGTTCTCGCCTCCGCTTGACTGCCTGGCCACGATTTATTCTCCGAGAAAGTTCATGGGAATTCCGGATGGCGGACTGCTGGTTTCGTCCATACCGGTTGATGCCCCTCAGTGCGTGGATGAAGGCTCGTTCGAAAGGGCGTTACCTCTATTGAAACGCATGGCTTTTACTCCCGAAGCCGGACACGCGGAGCACCAGCGCGCAGAAGCGACATTGTTCGTGCAACAGCCGAAAGGAATGTCTGATTTGACGCGCCGTATGCTTTCGTCGGTCGACTTTGCAGACGTCCGTGAGAGACGTAACCGAAATTTTTCATATTTGCATGATCGCCTTGGTCGGTACAACTGCTTGCGCATGTCCCCTGAAGATGTGAATGGACCGCTGTGCTATCCGATGCTGACACTAAACACAAGGCTGCGCGAGGTTTTGATAAAGGAGAGGATTTTTGTCGCGACTTACTGGCGCGACGTCTTGGAGTTGGTTGAGGATTCGTGCAGTGAAGCGTCCCTGGTGAATGGACTTGTCCCGCTGCCATGTGACCAGAGATATAGCGAAGTCGACATGGCAAGGGTCGTCGAAGTCTGTTTGGATTTCTTTGCAGGCGCTGCGAACAGCCGTTGTCTGGAGCAGCAGTCATCTTGATGTTCACCACCGGCACTGCATTCCTTTATATGTGGCCAGCAGTTTCCAGCACGACTAGCGCACAGAGGCGATTTATCAATTGGAGGCTCATCAAATGAATATTCATGGAAAAGCAGTAGTCTTGCGCGCACCGGAACTACGCGATGTTGAACTATTGAATCGATGGGCAAATGATCCGGAAATCTGGCGTCTCCTCGGCGGCTGGCATTTTCCCTATAGCGGTCTTTCGACTGAAAAATGGATAAGCGGTTTGAATAACAATAGCCCTGACGGCCATGTGTTCTGTATTGATGCGCCCGAGCTTGGCCTGATTGGCACCGCGAACCTCATCAACATCGACTGGAAAAATCGCCATGCGTATCACGGCATGATGCTCGGCGATAAAGACGTCCGGGGAAAAGGGCTCGGACTCGATACCGTTATGGCGGTCATGCGCTACGCGTTCGAGGAGCTGGGCTTGGTGCGACTGGACGGCGGAATGGTCGAGCTCAACGAGCGCTCTATCAGTTTTTATACGAAGTCGTGCGGATGGGAAATTGAAGGCAGAAAGAAAAATTGGTACTACCGCGGAAATCGCTATTACGACCAGGTGATTGTAGGTATCACAAGTCAACGCTATCACGAGCTTGTACGAGAAACGGGCTACTGGAATAGCTGACGATGGCGCGAAAGATCATT
>Ga0196981_1000302_pt1 | contig 21960 bp, 19 predicted proteins | sample S3_2013CmetaG_FD_155462 | JGI IMG/M metagenome (GOLD analysis project Ga0196981, IMG submission 155462) | Soil microbial communities from Anza Borrego desert, Southern California, United States - S3_20-13C | ecosystem: Environmental > Terrestrial > Soil > Desert | place: USA: California... | reverse complement strand
GAGTGGAGGCGTCGCCCCCCCCCCGCATCCGTATCGCTTCGCTCCGCTCGGCCGGCGGAGCAAGGGCGGCATGAATGCCTCCTGCCTGTAGGACATGGCGCGTCGGCACTTGGTTCATCCCGGTGCGCCGGATTTGGATGCTTGCCCGGGGGCATGTATGATCCGTGGGCTGATCTCCTCGGTGCCCCATGTCGCTACGCCAGAAACTCATCCTGTTCGCCGTCACGCCGCTGATCCTGGCGCTGTGCGTCATCGCGTTCGCCGTCTGGCACCAGGCCACCCAGCTGGCCCGCCAGCAGCGCAGCACGATCGAAGCGGCCTACCTCGCGAGCAAGGAAGCCGAACTCAAGCACTATGTCGCGCTGGCGCAGAAGTCGATCGCGCATCTTTACGATTCCGGTCGCACCGACGCCGCCGCGTTCGAGGAAGCCAAGGCGATCCTGGCCAATCTCGACTTCGGCGAGGACGGCTACTTCTTCGTCTATGACCTTGAGGGCAAGAACCTGATGCACCCGCGCCAGCCCGCGCTGGTCGGCCAGAACCTGTGGAACATGACCGACCCGCAGGGCAATCCGACCATCCAGCGGCTGATCGCCCGCGCCAAGGAAGGCGGCGGCTACGAGCGCTACCTGTGGGAGAAGCCGTCCAACCGCAAGATGTCGCCCAAGCTCGGCTACGTGGTCAAGCTCGACAAGTGGGGCTGGATGCTCGGCACCGGGCTGTATCTCGACGACATCGACGCGGCGCTGGCCAGCATCGAGACGCAGAGTTCGCGCAACATCTTCGGCACCATGATGTGGATCGCGGGCATCGCGATCGCCGGCGCGCTCATCATCGCCGGCTTCGGCCTGCTGCTGAACATCAGCGAATACCGCGTCGCCGACGCCAAGCTGCGCGTGCTGGCGCAGCGCGTGGTGCGCTCGCAGGAAGACGAGCGGGCGCGCCTGTCGCGCGACCTGCACGACGGCATCAGCCAGTGGCTGGTATCGATCAAGCTGCAGGTGGAGTCCGGCATCGCCAAGCTCGACACCGGACAGGACCAGGCGGCCCGCACCTCCTTCGAGCGCGCCGCCACCCAGCTCAACGACGTGCTCAGCGAGGTGCGGCGCATCTCGCACGACCTGCGCCCCGCCCTGCTCGACGATCTGGGCCTGGCCGTCGCCCTGGATCACCTGGCGCGCGAGTTCGCGTCGGCCACCGGCATCCCCGCCAGCTTCGAGGGACAGGGCGTGTCGGACGGCCTGTCCGACATCGCCAATACCGTGCTGTTCCGCATTGCCCAGGAAGCGCTGACCAACATCCAGCGCCATGCCAGGGCGACCGCCGTGCGCATCCGCCTGGTCGGCGATGCCGACACCGTCCGCCTCACGGTGGCCGACAACGGCGTCGGCTTCGACATCGCCCGCATCGCCCAGCATCCCAAGCGCGGCATCGGCCTGCGCAACATCCAGGAACGCCTCGACGCGATCGGCGGGGAATTGCATTTGGTATCATCCGAGACCGGTACCGACGTCACCGCCATCCTGCCGCGCCACTGAGACCGCCATGCCCGATCCCGTCCGCATCCTGCTCGTCGACGACCACCCGCTGGTGCGGGACGGCCTGCGCGCGCGGCTCGAAACCATTCCGCATTTCTCGGTGGTGGCCGAGGCCGGCAACGCCGACGACGCGCTGACGCATGCCGCGTCCGCGCGCGTCGACCTCGCGCTCATGGACATCAACCTGGCGGGCCCGGTCAACGGCCTCGAGCTGACCGCGCGCTTCCATGCGCTGCATCCGGAAATCGCCGTGCTCATGCTGTCGATGCACGACAAGGCCGAATACGTCACCCAGGCGATCCAGGCCGGCGCGCGCGGCTATGTCCTCAAGGATGCGCCGGCGACAGACATCATCAGCGCGATCGACACCGTCGTGTCCGGCGGCATCTACTACAGCGCCGGCCTGGCCCGCCAGCTCGCCCGTCCGATCGCGCCGGTGCAGCTGCTGACGCCGCGCGAGCGCGAAGTCCTGCAATGCATCGCCACCGGCAAGTCGAACAAGCACATTGCGCGCGAGCTCGACCTGTCGGTGCGCACCGTCGAGACCCATCGCCTCAACATCAAGCGCAAGCTCGGCATCGAGGGGCAGGCGGACCTGATCCGCTTCGCGCTCGAGCACGCCGGGCCGGGACGCTGACCCCTCGCCCTCCCGCATGCCGGCCCGCCAGGGGGACGAGCGTGCGCCGCTCCCCTCTTCCGCAACGATCCGCCGTTCCAAAAAGAAAAGCCGGACGTGCGTCCGGCTTTCCCTGTCCTGCTCCGCCACGAGGCGGAGGCAATTACATCTGCTCGATCATCACGTCGCCGAAGCCCGAGCACGACACCTGGGTCGCGCCTTCCATCAGGCGGGCGAAGTCGTAGGTGACCTTCTTCGAGGTGATGGCCTTTTCCATGGACTCGATGATGAGGTCGGCGGCCTCGACCCAACCCATGTGGCGCAGCATCATCTCTGCCGAGAGGATCAGCGAACCCGGGTTGACGTAGTCCTTGCCGGCGTACTTCGGCGCGGTGCCGTGGGTGGCCTCGAACATCGCGACGGAGTCGGACAGGTTGGCGCCCGGCGCGATGCCGATGCCGCCGACCTGCGCGGCGAGCGCGTCGGAGATGTAGTCGCCGTTCAGGTTCAGCGTGGCGATCACGCTGTACTCCGCAGGACGCAGCAGGATCTGCTGCAGGAAGGCGTCGGCGATCGAATCCTTGACGGTGATTTCACGGCCGGTCTTCGGATTCTTGAACTTGCACCACGGGCCGCCGTCGATCAGCTCGGCGCCGAATTCGCGCTGCGCCAGGGCATAGCCCCAGTCGCGGAAGCCGCCTTCGGTGTACTTCATGATGTTGCCCTTGTGGACCAGCGTGACCGACGGCTTGTCGTTGTCGATCGCGTACTGGATCGCCTTGCGCACCAGGCGCTCGGTGCCTTCGCGCGAGACCGGCTTGACGCCGATGCCCGACGTGCCCGGGAAGCGGATCTTCTTGACGCCCATTTCCTTGACCAGGAAATCGATCACCTTCTTCGCACCGTCGGAGCCTTCGGCCCACTCGATGCCGGCGTAGATGTCCTCGGAGTTCTCGCGGAAGATGACCATGTCGGTCTTCTCCGGCTCGCGCACCGGCGACGGCACGCCCTTGAAGTAGCGGACCGGGCGCAGGCAGACGTACAGGTCGAGTTCCTGGCGCAGCGCGACGTTGAGCGAACGGATGCCGCCGCCGACCGGGGTCGTCAGCGGGCCCTTGATCGACACGACGTAGTCCTTCAGGACCTGCAGGGTCTCTTCCGGCAGCCAGACGTCCGGGCCGTAGACCTTGGTCGATTTCTCGCCCGCGTAGATCTCCATCCAGGAAATCTTGCGCTTGCCGCCATAGGCCTTGGCCACCGCCGCGTCGACCACCTTGATCATCACCGGGGAAATGTCCACGCCGGTGCCGTCGCCTTCGATGTACGGAATGATGGGGGTGTCGGGTACGTTCAGCGAGAAGTCGCTGTTGACGGTGATTTTCTGGCCTTCGGCAGGCACCTTGATATGTTGGAACATCGTATTCTCCGGAAAGAGGACGCTAGACAGGCGGGAAACGGTGCGCGCCGTGCGCTGCAAGTCACGCTGCAGGCGGCGGCGCGCGTCGGTACTGCTGGATCTGCTGCTGGGTTCGCCCCGGGCGGCTCAGGCTGCCGGGGGCAGTCTTCTATAAGACATAAGACCACATTTCGTATTATGCACTACTATTTTACTGGACGCCATGATTTTGACGCCCGGGATCGCACAACCGGCCATCGGGATTGTCACGTATTGCCCTTCTGTCAGCAATCCCCGGCGCCGCTGCGGATAGAATGGCGGGCCCGCTGCCGCTGCAGCCCGGATTGACGAAGACGCCGCCCCATGTCCCTCATCCTGTTCAACAAGCCCTTCCAGGTGATGTGCCAGTTCTCGCCGCACCCGAGCCGCGAGACCATGGCCGCCTATGTCGACCGTCCCGGCGTCTACCCGGCCGGCCGCCTCGACGCCGACAGCGAGGGGCTGGTGCTGCTGACCGACGACGGCAAACTGCAGCACCGGATCGCGCATCCTGCGAAAAAGGAAACCAAGACCTACATCGTCCAGGTGGAGGGACACGCCGACGAGGCCACGCTGGCGCGCCTGCGCGCGCCGCTCGACCTGGGCGATTTCGTGACGCAGGAATGCAAGGCTTCCCGGATCGCGGAGCCCGACAGGCTGTGGCCGCGCGACCCGCCGATCCGGGAGCGCGCGAACATTCCGACCGACTGGATCGCCATTACCCTCGCCGAAGGCAAGAACCGCCAGGTGCGCCGCATGACCGCGGCGGTCGGCCTGCCGACGCTGCGCCTGGTACGCATCGCGATCGGTCCGTACACCCTGGAAGCCTTTCCGCTGTGGCCGGGCGAATGGCGCGAGGTCGATCCGGCGCTGCTCGACACCTAGCGTCCGGCGCGCGGGCGGAGCGCCTGCGCCGACAGGCTCCTAGAACGGCAGCAGGCTGACGTCCGCCGCGCGCTCGACGAGCCAGGCCAGCGCCAGCAGCGCGATCGCCAGCGAACCGCCGACCATCACCACGCGCCGGTAGAACACCGTCCGCCGCAACACCCACGCCAGCGGCAGGAAGACTGCCACGATCGCCAGCTGCCCTGCCTCCACCCCGATGTTGAATCCGACCAGCGCGATCGTCAGCGCATCGGCCGGCAGGCCGAGGTCCCCCAGCACGCTGGCGAAGCCGAAGCCATGGATGAGGCCGAACACGAAGGCCATCAGCCAGCGCCGCTCGGCAAACAGCGGGAAGACATTGTTGAGCGCCGCCAGCACGACCGAGGCGGCGATGATCGACTCCACCCAGCGCGACGGCAGTTCCAGCACGCCCAGGGTCGCCAGGCCGAGCGTGATGGAATGGGCGACGGTGAAGGCGGTGACGACGCGGACGACATTCCAGAACGCCGGCCGGAACGCCGGTTCCGGCCGCCAGCGGCGCTCGGTCCGCAACAGCACGGCCGGCAGCAGCAGCGCCAGCAGGAACAGGATGTGGTCGAAGCCGATCCAGATGTGCCAGACGCCCTCGCGGAAATATTCCGCGAACTGGGCCACCCCGCTCCGCCCGGCCAGGGCCAGGCGCTGCACCGGCTGCTCGGGAGAAAAGATGGCGGTGCTGGTCGTGCCCGCGTGTTCCAGCCTCAGCAAGCCCTTGTGCTGCGGATCGAGGTCGAAAAGGAGGCGGTATTCGAGGTCGAGCGCCAGCGGCGGCGCGGTGCAGGCGGCCTCGATGCGCAGCACGGCGTAGGCGCCGTCGGTGTGGTCATCGATCAGCAATGCGCGCGGCACGGCCGGGCAAGGCCGTCCGTCAGCCCGCAAGGCCAGGCGCGCGAGCGCGTAGGATTCGATGTCGGTGCGCCGGGAGCGCACTTCACCCCAGGTGATCTGGCCATCGCCGTCGGCGTCGAGGCCGATGGCGTATTCGAGGTCGCGCAGCGCGATGTCCCACTGCACCTCGATCTTCTGGCCGGCGGTGCGGACGGCGAGATAGGAATCGCTCGGCTTGTGCGCATGCGCCCACGGCAGCATGCAGCACGCCAGCAGGAGAGCCAGAAGGCGCATCACTGTTCTCATGCCTTCTCCTTGCCCAGGCGCACGGCCAGCGCGCGCAGCGTGCGATCCTCGATGCCGCTGGCATCCATCCATTGCAGCACCGGCGCGGCCGCGGCGGCATCGCCGGCGGCCAGCGCGGCTTCCAGCAGGACGCGGGCGTCGCGCGGTTCACGCTGCACCTTCCAGTTGTCGGCGGCCAGCGCGACGGCGCGGCGGGCATCGCCCTTGACTTCCAGCACGAAGCGGGCCTCTTCCTGCTCGTGGACCGTCTCGCCGCGCTGGCGCGATGCCGCGTAACGCGCCGCCAGCGTCGCCTCTGCCGCATCGGCATCGGGCTGGCGCAACTTGCGGCGGGCCAGCACCTGGCGCAGCAGCAGCGTGTCGGAGCGCACGGCGGCACCCGGCGACGCTCCGATCAGGGCGAGCACCTCGGCGGGACGACCGGCGTCGAGCAGGAAATCCGCATAGGCGGCCAGCAGGAAGGTATCGCGGATGCCGAGCGCGAGCGCAGCGCGGAAATGGCGCTCGGCGTCGGCCATGCGGCCGCTGCGCTGCGACATCTCTGCCAGGCGCAGCAGCGCCCACAATTTCTCGTCGGCGCTTGCCGTCGGCGCGGCGGCCAGCGCGTCGCGCAGCGTGACGTAGGCGGACTCGGCCTGTCCGGTCAGCCCTCTCACCATCTGCTCGCAGGCCGTCGCGATGAGCATGCTGGCGGCGCCCCGCAGCGCCAAGCAGTCGGTGGCGGCATCGGCATAGCGTGCCTGCACGATATGGATGGTCGCGCGCAGGGCGCGGGCACGTGCGTTGTCGGGTTCACGCGCGAGCACGGCGGACAGGTCGGCCACCGCGCCGTCGAAATCATGGCGGAACTGCAGCAGGCTCGCGCGCAGGACCTGGACTTCGACCGGCGGTTCGGTCTGCGTCCACCACGGCGCCAATGCCGCCTGGGCATAACCGAGGTAGCGCGGATCGCCTTCCTCGCCGACCAGCGTGTAATAACGCCGCGCCAGCCGCACCGCGGCATCGATGTCTCGCGGGTTGGCCCGCACGGCCTGGCGCAACTGCGCCAGTTCGCGCCCGAGCGGATCGCCGGGCCGAAGGGGCAGCCGTTCGAGGACCTGACCGTCGGATGCAGGTATGCGGGGCTCCGCCGGGGCCATGCCGGACGATAGGAAAAGAGCGAGGGAAGCTGCCAGCGCGCGCGTGATGGTCATGGAAGGCGGTGCAATCGAGGAAGTTGCATCATAGCGATCCGGCAAGGTGCTGCAAAGGCGGCGCGCGCCCGGACCCCGTCACCATACACGCCGCCGGCCGGCGACCGGATTCAGCGGACAGCTTGGCAGCGCCGGCCTGGGGAGACGGCCTGCCGACGGCGCGCGGACGGCACAGTCAATTTCCACAAAGAAACACCCCCCCCTGATTGCGCGGAATTTTCGTGAATCAATGTTGAGCAATGTCAACCATGCCTGCCGCAAGTCGTTAACCGGTGTGATTCGACAGAATCGCCAGGACACGTTCCTCAACCCGCCACGTAAAGGACATCACGATGAACAAACTGATCGCCGCTCTGGTCGCAGGACTCTTCTCCGTTTCCGCTTTCGCCGCCAGCCACAGCGCAGCGCCGTCGGCATCGGGTTCGGCTTCGGCTTCCGCTTCGTCCGCTTCGGCTTCTGCCAAGAAGAAGGAGAGGAAAGCCAAGAAAGACGCTTCGGCATCCGCAGCTTCCGCAGCATCGGCCGCTTCCAAGTAATTCCTGGAACGATGGCAAAAAGGCAGGCGCAAGCCTGCCTTTTTTCTTGTCGGTGCCCGACTGGCACCTATCCGTTCGGGTTGACGGACTACCAGGATCGTAGGCGATTGCGTCCGAGCAAGTTGACCTTCAAAAAATTTTTTGATTTTTCGCAAAAACTTGTCAACCGAAAAAATTGACCCGCGTTAATGGGCGTGATTCAAGTTTCGGTTTGAATCGCCGTTTTATTAACATGTTAATTTGAAGGATTTAAGATGAAAAACCTGATCGCTGCTCTGATCGCCGGCCTGTTCTCGGTTTCCGCTTTCGCCCAGTCCGCTTCGGCTGCTGCTTCGGCTCCGGCTGCTTCGGCTGCTTCGGCTGCTGCTTCGAAGAAGGCTTCGGCTCCGGCTTCCGCTTCGGCCAAGAAAGCTTCGGCTCCGGCTTCCGCTTCGGCTGCTGCTTCCAAGTAATTGGTCGCTTGGCTGTAAGATAAAAGGCAGGCTTCGGCCTGCCTTTTTTGTTTTCCGCAGATTTTTCCCATGATCCGAACCGCCGCCACCTTCTTCTTTGCCGCAGTCACCCTCGCATCGTCTTCCCTCCCGGCTGCCGCGCAGTCGGCCAAGCGCCTGCCGGTCATGTCGCTCAACGCGGGCATGCATGTGATCCGGGCCGAAATCGCCGCCAGCGATGCCGAACGCCAGCAGGGCCTGATGTTCCGGGAAAAGATGGGTGCCAACGAAGGCATGCTGTTTGTGTTCGACGCGCCGGCCTCGGTCTGCATGTGGATGAAGAACACGCCGCTGCCGCTCTCGGTGGCCTTCCTGGATGAGGAAGGCACGATCCTCAACATCGAGGACATGAAGCCGCATTCGCTCGATTCGCATTGCAGCGCAAAGCTGGCGCGATTCGCGCTCGAGATGAACCAGGGATGGTTCCGTCAGAAGGGCATCAAGCCCGGCGCGGTGATCGAGGGCCTTCCCCGCGGCCGGTAATTCCACCCGACGCCCCTTCCCGGCAAGGATCGCGCCCCGCCATGCGATAGGGCGCCGCTCCTCCCGCGCCTGCCGCGCGAACACACCGCACCGGCGGCACGCGCACACGGCACGCACGAGCGCTCAAGCGAAACGGCCCGCACAAACGACAAAACCCGCGTGACGCAATCACGCGGGTTCGCTTGTCTTTCCATGCAGTCCCGGCGGACCGGGAGGTCGGAAGAACGTCAGCCGATCAGGCCAGCGCCTTGAGGGCAGCGGCCAGGCGGCTCTTGTGACGTGCAGCCTTGTTCTTGTGGATGATCTTCTTGTCGGCGATACGGTCGATCACGGACACGGAAGACAGGAACACCTTCGACGCAGCAGCCTTGTCGCCGGCTTCGATCGCCTTGCGGACCGCCTTGATTGCGGTGCGCAGGGTGGAGCGCTGGCTGGAATTGTGCGCGTTGAGTTTCACTGCCTGACGTGCACGCTTGCGCGCTTGTGCGGTATTTGCCATTTATTAAGGTCCTAAAACAAGAATCAAATCGCGCCGGCGTGGCGCAAGATGGTTAGACGAATTTTGTAAAGCGTTGGAGTATAACTGTTTTTCGGAAAACGGGCAAACTAAATCCGGCCATTCCGGCAAGCTCCGGAACGGTGGCGCGGCATGACGCCAACGCCCCCGGCGTGCCGTCCGCGCCGCATCGTGGCATGCCGGCATACTCCCCTCTCCCGCCATTGAAGGGGGACCTTCCGGAAAGGCGCAGCAAGGCATTTCGCCACGATACTCCCTTGCGAGCATGCCTCCCGGCGAATCGGGCAGCCTTCCGGGCCTGGCACTGGCGCAAGGCCCGGCATCCGGCCCGGGCTATAATCGCGCCCCATGAACCTGCTCAAAGTGCTTGCCACCATCTCCGGCATGACGATGCTCTCGCGCATCACCGGCATGATGCGCGACATCCTGATCGCGAAATATTTCGGCGCCACTGCCCTGACCGACGCCTACAACATCGCCTTCCGCATCCCCAACCTGCTGCGCAGGCTGTTCGCCGAGGGCGCCTTCTCCCAGGCCTTCGTGCCGATCCTTGCCGAATACAAGAACCAGCGCGGCGCCGAGGAAACCAAGGCGCTCACCGACCATGTCGCCACGCTGCTGGCATGGGCGCTGCTGGCGACCTGCGCCATCGGCGTGCTCGCCGCGCCGGCGATCGTGTTCATCGTGGCGACCGGCTACAAGGCAGGCGGGGAGATCTTCGACACCGCGGTCGTCATGACCCGGATCATGTTTCCCTATATCGGCTTCATGTCCCTGGTGGCGCTGTCGGGCGGCATCCTCAACACCTGGCGCTCGTTCAAGGTGCCGGCCTTCACGCCGGTGCTGCTGAACCTGTCCATGATCGCCGCCACCATGCTGCTGGCGCCGCGCCTGGCCGAGCCGATCTATGCGCTGGCCATCGGTGTCTTCGCGGGTGGCCTGCTGCAGCTTGCGATCCAGATTCCCGCCCTGCACAGGATCGGCATGCTGCCGCGCCTGTCGTGGAACCCGCGTTTCGCGCTGGCCGACCCGGGCGTGCGCCGCGTGCTGCGCAAGATGGGTCCCGGCATCTTCGCGGTGTCGGCCGCGCAGCTGAGCATCGTCATCAATACCAACATCGCCAGCCATCTGCGCGCCGGCAGCGTGTCCTGGCTCAGTTATGCCGACCGGCTGATGGAATTTCCGACCGCGCTGCTCGGCGTGGCTCTCGGCACGATCCTGCTGCCCAGCCTCTCCAAGGCGCATGCGGAAGGCGATGCGGAGGAATATTCCTCCCTCCTCGACTGGGGCCTGCGCCTGACCTTGCTGCTGGCCATGCCGGCGGCGGTCGCCCTGGCTACCCTGTCGGTGCCGCTGACCACCACGCTGTTCCATTACGGGAAGTTCGATGCGCTGGCGGTCGGCATGACGGCCCAGGCGCTGGTGGCCTACGGCGTCGGCCTGCTCGGTCTGATCGTCGTCAAGATCCTGGCGCCGGGTTTCTATGCCAAGCAGGACATCCGCACGCCGGTGAAGATCGCCGTGGGCGTGCTGGTGGTGACGCAATTGCTGAACCTGGCGTTCGTGCCGATGTTCGCCCACGCGGGACTGGCGCTGTCGGTCGGCCTGGGCGCCTGCCTGAATGCGGCCTTTCTGTTCGTCGGCCTGCGTCGCAAGGGGATCTATGTCGCGCAAGCCGGCTGGGGCATGTTCTTCGTCAAGCTGACCGTGGCGCTGGCGCTGATGGCCGGCGCCGGCCTGTGGATCGCCGGTCAGTTTGACTGGCTCGCGCTCGGCCGCGAACCGCTCGTGCGCGTGCTGCTGCTCGGCACCGTCGTGCTCGCGTGCGTGATCGCCTACTTCGGCGCCCTGCTGGCCATGGGATTCCGGTTGCGCGACTTCAGGCGCATCGTCAAGTGACGCGGGCGACGGCGCCCGCGGTTGAGCAACGGCATTGATGCCACATCTTGTCTTCCGCTGCGCGGGCGGCAGTTATATGATGGCTGAATGATCCAGTCACTCGATTACTTTGCTGCACTCGTGCAACAGGATGATTCGATCCCCTTGTTCGAGGCGGCGCTCGCCATCGCCCAGGACGCGGAACCGCAGCTCGACCTGGGGGCGCCGCAGGCGGAACTCGACGTGCTGGCCGTCAAGCTGCAGCGCCGCCTGCCCGCCGACGCGTCGCAGATCCAGCGCCTGCGCATGCTCAACCACTTCTTCTACCGCGAGCTGGGCTTCGCCGGCAACGTCAACGACTACTATGCCGCCGACAACAGCTATCTCCACCGGGTGATCACCACGCGGCGCGGCATCCCGATCTCGCTGGCAGTCGTCTACATGGAGCTGGCCCAGCAGATCGGCCTCGACATCAAGGGCATTTCGTTCCCGGGCCATTTCCTGATGAAGCTGTCGGTGCAGGCCGGCGACATCATCCTCGACCCGTTCAACGGCGAGAGCCTGTCGCGCGAGGAGCTCGAGGATCGCCTCACGCCCTTCCTCGACGATGGTTATGCCGGCGACCTGACGCTGGCGTCCTACCTGCAGCCGGCCCATCCGCGCGAGATCCTGGTGCGCATGCTGCGCAACCTGAAGGCGCTGTTCACCGAGACGCGGGAATGGGACAAGCTGCTGGGCGTGCTGCAGCGGCTGGTGATCCTGCTGCCCGACGAGATCGCCGAGCGGCGCGACCGCGGCTTCACCTATGCCAACCTGGAATGCCCGCAGGCGGCCATCGACGATCTCGAGGCCTACCTGGCGGAACGGCCGTATGCCGACGACGCGGTGCGCATCCGCAAGATCCTGCCGGAGCTGCGCGACGCCGCGCGCCGGTTCAACTGAGGCGGCCGACGACGATCGCGACCGGCCGGCGCCGCCGCATCAGCCGCGCGTCTTCGCCTCGATGGCTTCCCACTTCTCCAGGCTTTCCAGCAGCAGCGTGTCGATCTCGGCGAAGCGCGCGTTGAGGCGCTGCACTTCGGCCGGCTGGCTCTTGTAGAGGTCGGGATCGGCCAGGCGTTCGCCGATGGCCTTCTGCTCGGCTTCGAGCTGCTCGATCAGCGCGGGCAGCGTCTCGAGTTCGCGCTGCTCCTTGTAGCTGAGCTTCTTCGCGCGCGCCGGCGAGGGCTCGGCCTTCGCATCGGGCTTCGCCTCGACCTTAGCCTCCGGCTTCGTGGCCGGCTTCGGCGGCGCCTCTTCCTGCGGCCGCATGCGTTCCCAGTCGCTGTAGCCGCCGACGTATTCGCGCCAGCGGCCCTGCCCTTCGGAGACGATCACCTGGGTCACCACGTTGTCGAGGAACTCGCGGTCGTGGCTGACCAGGAACACGGTGCCGTCGTAATCCTCCAGCAATTCCTCCAGCAGTTCGAGCGTGTCGATGTCGAGATCGTTGGTCGGCTCGTCCAGCACCAGCACGTTGGCCGGCTTGGCGAACAGGCGCGCCAGCAGCAGGCGGTTGCGTTCGCCGCCGGAGAGCGACTTCACCGGCGAGCGGGCGCGCTCGGGCGCGAACAGGAAGTCGCCGAGATAGGTCATCACGTGCTTCTTCTGGCCGTTGATCTCGACCCAGTCGCTGCCGGGGGAGATCGTGTCGGCGAGGCTGGCCTCGTCGGACAGCTGGGCGCGCATCTGGTCGAAGTACGCGACCTGCAGGCGCGCGCCCTGGCGGATGGTGCCGGCGTCGGCGGCTTCCTCGCCGAGGATCAGGCGCAGCAGCGTGGTCTTGCCGGCGCCGTTGGGACCGATCAGGCCGACCTTGTCGCCGCGCAGGATGGTGGCCGAGAAGCCGCGCACGATCTGGCGGTCGCCGTAGCGCTTGTCGACGTCGATCAGCTCGGCCACGATCTTGCCGGATTTCTCGCCGAGGGCGACGTCGAGCTTCACCTGGCCCTGGCGCTCGCGCCGTTCGCCGCGCTGGCGGCGCAATTCCTCCAGGCGGCGCACGCGGCCTTCGTTGCGGGTGCGACGCGCCTCGACGCCCTTGCGGATCCACACCTCCTCCTGCGCCAGCACCTTGTCGAACTTGGCGTTCTCGATCGCCTCGACCGCGAGCTGTTCCTTCTTGCGCACCTGGTAGGCCGAGAAATTTCCCGGATAGGACAGCAGGCGCCCGCGGTCCAGCTCGATGATGCGGGTGGCGACGTTGTCGAGGAAGCGGCGGTCGTGGGTGATGAACAGCACGCTCCCCTTGTAGTCGCGCAGCAGGTCCTCCAGCCACATGATCGAGGTGAAGTCGAGATGGTTGGTCGGCTCGTCGAGCAGCAGCACGTCGGGCGCCCCGACCAGCGCGCAGGCCAGCGCCACGCGCTTCTGCGTGCCGCCCGACAGCGTGCCGACCACCGCGTCGCGGTCCAGCCGCAAGCGGTTGAGCGTGGTGTCGACGCGGGTCGACAGCGACCAGGCGTCCGCCGCGTCGAGCTTCGCCTGCAGATCGTGCAGGCGGTCCATCACGGCCGCGTCGTCGTGTCCGCCGAGCTGGCCGGTCAGCGCTTCGTAATCGGCCAGCATCGCCTGCAGGTCGGACAGCCCGCTGGCCACGGCCTCGAACACCGTCATCGCGGGATCGAACTGCGGCTCCTGCTCGACATAGGCGATCTTGATGTTCTGCTGCATGACCAGCAAGCCGTCGTCGAGCCTGGAGCGGCCGGCGATGATCTTGAGCAGCGAGGACTTGCCCGTGCCGTTGCGGCCGATCAGGCCGACGCGCTCGCCGGACTCGAGGGAAAAATCGGCGTGGTCGAGCAGGGCGACGTGGCCGAATGCCAGCTGGGCATCGGTGAGGGAAATGACTGCCATAGGGAACGGGATCGGTTGCGTCGGGTGGCGGCGCGGCAACATGCGGTGCGCCGCCGGATTCCGGTGGAAGCCGGCATTGTACCGGCTCGCGGCGCCGCCGGGCGAGCATGCGGCGCCGCGGGGACGGTCCCTGGCCGTCCCCGCTGTCCCGGCACGGGCCGGAACCCCGGCCCCGTTCAGGGATTGATGCGCAAAGTGTGGGTCCAGCGGTGGCTGGTGGAGGCCACCGTGTAGGCATAGGTGTTCACCTTCTTGCCCTCGCCCGGCCACGGGTCCATCACGTCGACGTAGTTCACGCCGTCGTACTGCTGCCAGCCGTAGCCGACGATGAAATGCCCGCCGCCGCTGGTCCAGCCGTAGCGGATCACGAAGGGACGCCAGCCGTTGATGTCGGCCACCACGCTGTTCCACGACGAGGCGTAGTCGTAGGCGGTGGTCGACAGGTTGCCGAAGGCGCGCAGGATGTTCTGGATGCTGCCGCCGGTGCCGTACATCGCGTTGGCCGTGTTGGCGCGGTCGTTCCACGAGAACGGCGCGGTGTTGCAGGCGTAGTTCAGGCCATAGGCCCAGTTCACGATGCTGCACTGGGAGGCCGGCTTGCCGTAGTAGTCGAGGATGGCTTTGCTGGTGCCGGCCCAGCACCAGTTGCTGTGTTCCTGCGTCACGGTGGGCAGGTAGAGCTGGTACCAGCCGGCGAAGGCGGCCGGCGCGGCGGCGATGCTGGCGGCGACCAGCGAGGCGCCCGCCAGGATGCGGCGTAGCAGTGTGTTCATGTCGTCTCCGTTGTCTGTCTTGTCGGGGGTGCGTGCGGCGCAGGTCGCGCCGTTCAGCGGAACTCGGCCATGTTGGCCTTGATGGCGGCGCGCAGCGGCTCGAGGAACTCGCCGCCGTCGATCAGGCCGTCGCCCTCGGCGCGCCCTTCCGCGCGTCCCTCCGGGCGGCCGCCCTGGCGCAGCGACAGCGACTGGCGCGCCGACTTCAGCGGCGCATAGCGCTTGCCGAAGTCCTTCTCCGAGGTCACCTCGAGGAAGTCCGAGCGCGCCTGCAGCACGCGCACGAAGCGCAGGTTCGAGCGCTGCGCGTTGCCGTGGCGCGCCATCAGCCCGCTGACTTCCTTCGACAGCTCGGCCGCGCCGAAGGACACCGCTTCCCAGCGGCCGCCGGCCTGGCGCACGGTGACGAGGCCGACCGGGCGCTCGTCGACGCTGACCACGAAGCGCCATTCGCCGGTCGGGCGCACCATGCCGGCCACGTCGCTGCGGCCGGCCAGCACGTCGGCCGGATCGACGGTATGGACTTCAAAGCCCTGGCCCACGGCGGCGCGGGTCAGGTCCTGCACGCTGGCCAGCTCGAACGGCAGCGGGCGCGGACGGCCGTCCTGTTCCGCCAGGTAGCGCCGGGTCAGCTGGGCCAGGCCGGTGCGTGCCGCGGCGGCGGCCTGCTGTTGCTGATTCTGGCGCAGGAAGGGATTCTCGTCGGCGGGTCGGGCGCCGGCCGGTGCCGCGGTGCCAAGCGCGGCGCCGAGCACGAGCGCGGACAGCCCGATGGATAGGAATACCGGTATTGCCTTGCGTTGCATGTCGTGTCTCCTCGTGTGATGGACGACGCGCCGGCGTTGTCGGTGTGCTGCGTGCCGGCTGCGGACTCGTGCCTGGTTTGCTCCGGACTGCACCTGCCCGGCGGGCCGCGCGACTCGCCCGGCCTGCCGTCTGCCGCGGCTCCTCTGGCGGAAGCCGTCGGCGCCTGCGCCTCTGCGGACGCTTGCCCTGCCATGGTCCCGCGTGCGCCGCGGTGCGGGCTCAACCGTGCCGGCGCTGCCGGCGGCGGATTGCCGTTGCCGCGGGCCGGCGGCATCTCTGCGGATGCCTGCCGGCCGGGTGCGCCGTTGTCGCAGGCGCCCGCGTCTCCTCCTTGCGCGCCGGCGGCGGTTCTCCTCATCCGCCGCCGGCGTCCTTGCGTCGGCGCGCCGTGCATGCGGCGCGCTTCGTTGCGGCAGCCACGCGATCCGGGCGCGCCTGCCATGTCTCCTCCGTCGTGCTCGTGCGGCCGGCTTGCGATGTCTTGCGAAGTCTGTCCGGATCACCGTGGATCTGCCGTGTCGACGTGCCGGCTTGTCCCGTGCCGCCCCACCCGTTGTGCGGATCGCCAGTGCAGGGTGTGAGGAAATTGTCGCTGCGCCCTACCCGACAAGGTAGATACAGCACACGTGAAAAATCATCGCCACAGCATCCGCAGATGGTGAAATCTGCATACCCTATGCAGATCTGCGCATGATTTGCGCGCATCGCAAAACACCTGATAATCTGGGCTCCGTGCACGATCCGACAGGAGTCAAGCACTGCTTTGCACAGCTAGTGAATTTCACAGGCTGGCGCATGGGTTCCGGCAGGCATATGCGTCTTCGGACGACATGTGTGTCGCTTTCAATCATTCATCGGTGGGAGACGAGGACGTGACACCGGACCATCCGGTACCGACGCGCTACGCGACGCTGGCCGAGCAACTGGCCCGTGCGATCCGTGACGGCACGCTGCGTCCCGGCGACCGGCTGCCCTCGGTGCGGCAGCTGTGCCAGCTGCACGACATGAGTTCGATCACGGTGCAGCATGCGCTGCACCTGCTGGAAGACCAGGGCCTGGTCGAAAGCCGCCCGCGCGCCGGCTTCTTCGTCGCGCGCGCGGCGCGCACCGCCAGCGCGGCCGCGCCGGGCTCGGTGGAATACGCCCAGCTGCTGGCGCTGTCGGCCAAGAGCGAGCTGACGCTGGACTTCGCCACGCGGCGCGACGGCGACCGGCTCGGCATCCTGTGCTTCGACGAGGAGCACTATCCGCTCGAACAGATCCGCAAGATCCTGTCCGACATCATGCGGCGCTATCCCGAGACGCTGACCGCCTGGCAGGCGCACGAGCCGGGCCTGTCGGCCTGCGTGGCGCGGCGGGCGATGGAATACGGCTGCCGCTTCGCCGCCGGCGACGTGCTGATCACGCACGGCACCATCGAGGGCATGGGCCTGTCGCTGCGCGCGGTGGCATCCAAGGGCGACGCGGTGCTGGTGGCGGTGCCGTGCGAGTTCGAGCTGCTGGAAGCGATCTCGGCGCTCGGCCTGCGCGCCATCGAGATCACCGCCGACGAGACCGGCCGCATCACGGTCGACGCGATCGCCGCGCGGCTGGATGCGGAACCGGTGGCGGCTTTTGTCTTCACCGGCCTGTTCCTCGGCCCGATGCGCAGCGCGATGAGCGATGCCGAGAAGGCCGCGGTGGTGCAGCTGTTCGCCGAGCGCAACATCCCGATGATCGAGGGCGATCCGTACACCGAGCTGGCCTGGGGCCCGGCGCGCCCGCGGCCGTTCAAGGCCTGGGACGAGCACGGCATCGTGCTCTACTGCAGCGACCTCGGGCTGGTGATCTGCCCCGGCTTCCAGCTCGGCTACCTGGTGGGCGAGCGGTACCGGCGGCGGCTCGACCTGCTGCAGAAATCGAGTTGCGAGATGCCGCCGCCGCTCCTGCAGAAGGCCGCGGCGAAGTTCATGGAAGGCAGCGGCTACGAGCGCCACCTGCGCCAGTTCCGCCAGAAGCTGCACGAGCAGGCGCAGCGGCTGGCCGAGCTGGTGCGCCTGCATTTCCCTCCGGAGGCGCGCGTGGTCGAACCGCACGGCGCGCAGCTGCTGTGGATCGAGATGCCGGCCGGATTCGACGCGGTGGAACTGCAGGCGAAGGCCAAGCGCGACGGCATCGTGTTCGCGCCCGGCAACCTGTTCAGCTTCGGCGATTCATTCCGGAACTGCCTGCGGCTGAACACCGGGCATGCGGTGGACGCGGCGACGGTGGCGCAGGTGAAGCGGCTGGGGGAACTGGCGCAGGAGATGATGGGCTGACATGGCGCAGGTCCGCGAACGGGACCGCACCGCCGCGAGTCTGGTACAATCGCGGCCTCTTCCGATCCTCCGGATCGATCCCGCAGGAGAGATGCGACCGGCGCCCCGCGCCCGGCCATCGGCTCGCCGTAGTTCAATGGATAGAACGAGTGCCTCCTAAGCGCTAGATACAGGTTCGATTCCTGTCGGCGGGACCAACGTCTTTCACCCCACCCTGCACATTCATCTCCCGCGCAACAGTCCGATCCGTTCGCGCATGCGCTTCTCCAGCAACGCACGCAAGGCAGACGGCACACCGTGCGCCGCCGCCTGGAACGCGCCTTCGATGCGCCCGAGCAGCCCGTCCAGGCATTCCTCCGCATCCTGTCTTGCCCGGATGCCGAAACGGGCGTGGTCGGCCAGCACCGATGCGCGCGAAATTGCCGTCGTGCCCGTCGCCACCTGCATGGCGAGCGCGGCCGGGCTGTCCGGATCGGGATTCGGCACCACGTCGAAGGCCGGCGACAGGCGCCAGCGCCTCTCGGCCGGGTGGAACACGACGGCATGGTTGCGCGGATGGTCGTCGTCGTTGCCGCAGACCGCGTTGAAGATCATGCGGCCGAACAGCTCGATCCGGTCGTCGGGCGGTGCGCCGATCCGGAGCAGCTCTTCGGCCAGTCGCGGATAACTCCATTGCGCGGGAACGGTCTGCCCGGGATACTCGGTCTCCAGCAGCGTTGCGCCGCTGAGCGCCATCAGGCGCCGGTCTCCATTGCGGTCGAAGCGCAGCACGCGTACCGCGCCCAGTGCGGGGCCGATCGCGTGGTATTCGGTCAGTGCGAAATCCAGTCCCGCAAGCCGCCCCCATCGTTGCGCCGTGTGCTCGAGCAACGGGATGTTGTCGACATCCGACGGCAGGTAGGGCTTGACGAGCCAGTACTGGTCGCCGTCGCGCACGGTCGCCTTCGGCCTGGCGCCGCCCATGCTCGGCGTGGCGACGAGCCGCTTGCGCATGCGGACATCGATCGGCGGTGCATGCTGGGAGATGGCCACCAGTTCGCGCGCCAGCGTGTCGAGTTGCGGCAGCGTCGGGCTGGCGATCTGCGCGATGGACGGTGCCGGCCGCGTGCCGACCGCCAGCGCGCCCCATCGTTCGGCATTGCTGCTGGCGATCAGGAAACGCCAGTCCGGCGCACCTTCGGGAATGCCATGTTCCTTTCGCAGGACTGCCCTGCCCCAGGCGTCCGGACAGGCGTCGCGCAGGGCGTCGTGCAGGCCGCCATACCGGGGCGCCTCCCATTCATGGCTTGCCCGCAGCGGCAGGCCGACCGGGTCGATCGACCAGGCCAGCCCGGCATCCAGGTAGCTGGGAGCGTAGAGAAACCGGCCGGTCTTCAAGGCCGCGTCGAAGGCGTAACGACCGACGGTAACCCAGTTCCCCGTGTCGGGCCGTTGCAGGTAGACGTAGATCCGGTCAGAAGTACTTGCCATCGTCGTCTTTCGGAGCGATGCGCACGCGCTGCGGCGCGTCCTTGACCATGAGGGCCGGTGCCGGCAACGGCGCCAGTTCGTCCATCACGCCAAGGATGCGGAATGCCGACAGATACAGTTCGGCGCCGGCACCCGCATCGCCACGCTCCAGGCGACGCAGTGTCGCCTGGGAGATTTCCATGCGCGCGCACAGGTCGATCGCCCGCAGGCGCTGGCGCGCGCGCTGGCTGCGGATGACCATGCCCCACGCGCGCAGGCGTTCCTGCACGAGCGTCGGCACAGCGGCGCGGACGAGGTTCTTTTTGGGCATGCGAATGGTTATAGACTATCTTTTAAATTGGGTAATCGACAGTCTATAACCATTTTTTCGCGTGAACAAGGCAAATGTCCCGGCCTGGAGAGTTCGGCCTTCCAGGCGCCGGGAAACAGGCAGGACCGCCCGGTGTCACTCGTCACGCCGCCATGCCGGCATGATCTGCCCGGCCGCGATGCATTCCTCCAGCCGCGCGACCAGCTCCACGAACCCCATCTCCACCGGCGGCACCTCCCCCGCCACCAGCCCCACGCTGCGGTCGCGTCCCATGTTCTTGGCCATGTACAGCGCCCGGTCCGCCAGTTCCACCACCTGCCCCCATGCCAGCCAGTGCGGCGCCTGCGGCGCGAACGGGAAGCTGGCGAAGCCGATCGAGCAGGTCCGCTCCAGCCACTGCCCCGGCGCGATCTCGAACGGCGCGCTGCTGACCGAGGCGCGCGCGCGTTCGGCCAGCGTCAGCGCATCGTCGCGGTTGGCGCCGCGCGCGACGATCAGGAATTCCTCGCCGCCCCAGCGCACCAGGTAATCCGAATCGCGAAACACCCGCTGCAGCCGCTCGCGCAGCTGCATCAGCACCGCGTCGCCGGCCGCATGGCCGTACGTGTCGTTGACCTGCTTGAAATGATCGAGGTCGATCAGGAACAGCACGAAATCGTGCTCGGCGGGCCGCGCGCCGCCATGGCGCAGGTATTCGTCGTAGCGGCGCAGCGTCAGCGCCACGTCGTGCTCCATCTGGCCGGTCAGGAAGCGGCGGTTGCGCAGCCCCGTCAGCGGGTCGGTGATGCTCTGCTCGGCCAGGCGCACATAGGCCTGCTCCAGCTCGGTGTTCTTCTGCAGCAGCGTCGCCCGCGCCGCATGCAGCTGCTGATAGGCGCGCGCATTGTCGAGCGCGATCGCGCCATAGGCGCACAGCGTGCGGAAGATCGACTGCTCGCGCTCGCCGTAGACGTGCGGCCGCACCGACTGGATCGACATCACGCCGAGGATGCGGTTGTCGGCCGCCAGCGGCGCGAACATCAGGCTGACCGTCTCCAGCGTACCGGGTATCAGGGCCGATTCCTCCAGCGACGCATCGTCGCCCGGCGAACCGTCGCCCGGCGAATCGTCGCCCGGCACATCGTCGACCACGATCACGCGCCGCTCGCGCACGCAGCGCGCCGCCAGCGACTGGCCGCTGTCGAGCGGCACGTAGCGCAGCGGCGCCGGCGCCCCGGCCTCGATGCCGAGCACCGGCTGCAGCCCGGCGCCGGCCTCGTCGAGCATGTAGATCGCCAGGTAGTCGGCCTGCAGCAGCGCATGCACGTGGCGCTGGATCGATTCCACCACGGCGGAGGCGCGCAGGTGGGCCGTGATCTCCTGGCCGATCGCGCCGAGCGCTTCCAGCGTGGCGGCGGTGCGCTCGAGCACTTCGGCGCGGCTGCGCTCGGCTTCCGCCAGGCGGCGCAGGTAGTCGCTCTCCAGCCGCGCGCGCTCGCGTTCCTGCCAGACCTTCAACGCGGTGGCACGGTTGACGGCTTCCCGGCTGTGGGTGCGCTGGCGCGCCTCGCAGGCCTGCAGCAGGTAGCCGTAGGCGCGCGCCGTGTCCCCGGCCTCGGCATAGGCGCGGCCGATCTGCTCCAGGTGGTCGCCCGGCACGGCGTAGCCGTCGATGCCGGCGCTGACCTCGATCAGGCGCTCCAGATAATGCAGCGTGCCGGTCGGCGCCGTGGCGCCGTGGCGCCGGGCGGCGGCGGCAGGCGGTGGCGCGCATGGATGTCGGCCAGCGCATGCAGGGCGTCGATCTCGTTGTAGGCGTCGTTCTGCGCGCGCGCCGATGCCAGCGCCGCCTGCGCCACTTCCAGCGCTTCGTCCGGCCGGTCCAGGCACGACAGCGCTTCGGCCTTGCCGCACTGTGCCATCAGGGTCGGGCCGGTCCAGCGGGTGCCGCGGCCGAGCGCCTCGATGCGGGCGATCGTGTCGAGCGCGCCGGCATGGTCGCCGGTGTCCACCTGCAGCTCGGACAGGTAGAGCAGCGCGACGCTGTAATTGTGGGTGCGGTCGAACGGCGCCAGGATCTCCAGCGCCTCGTCCAGCATGGAGCGCGCCACCTCGTGGCGGCCGAGCATGCGCAGCGGCTCGGCCGTCTGCATCAGCAGCATGCCGATGCAGGCCGGCCAGCCGGCCGCGCGCGCGGCGGCGATGCCCTTTTCCAGCCAGTCGAGCGAGGACTGGTGGTCGCCCAGGTTGTTGAACGACACCCCGAGATTCATCATCGCGAACAGCGCGCGGTGCGCCTGGCCGGTCTCCTGCGCGGCATCGCAGGCGCGCAGCTGGCGCTCGATGCCGACCGTGAAGTGCGAGGCATTGGAAGCCGCCAGGCCCAGCAGGTCGTTGGCCCAGGCGGCCAGCGCCGGCTCGCGCTCGGCCATGGCCTGGTCGACCGCCGCGCGGAACTCCGATTCGACGGTGTGCATGTGGGTGAAGGCGCGCGTGCGCAGGCTGGCGGTGCGGATGATCTGCTGCCGCAGCGGGTCGCCGCAGCGCTCGGCATGCGCTAGGGTCTGTCTGACTGATCTTAGAGTAGCCACATGACGATTGATGCGAGGAAGACGCCGGCGAGGTAATGGTATCCGCGCTTGTCGTAGCGAGTGGCGACTGCGCGGAAGTCCTTGAGACGGTTG
>Ga0196981_1000301_pt1 | contig 22037 bp, 22 predicted proteins | sample S3_2013CmetaG_FD_155462 | JGI IMG/M metagenome (GOLD analysis project Ga0196981, IMG submission 155462) | Soil microbial communities from Anza Borrego desert, Southern California, United States - S3_20-13C | ecosystem: Environmental > Terrestrial > Soil > Desert | place: USA: California... | reverse complement strand
GTCGAAACCTGAGCATTCTTGTTGCCAAAAGTTGAGCACTCTTGTTGCTAATTATTGGGCATTCTTGTTGCCAAAAGTTGAGCACCCTTATTTACCGAAAACTCGGCATTGCTAATTGCCAGTTACATGTGGTCGCAGCGATCGGTGCGTGGCATTGGTCGGACGTCAATAAAGTGGAAGAAGCGGATAACATTGTCCGGAATTCTGGAAAGCTGAGCGAACTGCTCAAGCTGGTGAAGAAAGACAATGAAGGCTTTTATATTATTGACTTCACAGCTGCTAAGGCAGATTCGATTGTATTCCTGAAAGAATTTCGAAAGATGGACGCGAAGACTGTTCGAATCTATTTAGCCAGGGAAACAAAGTGACGGTTTCTATTTCACCAGCAAGTATCAACAATGGAGAAGAAGCATATCATCAAATTCTTGAAGCTTAGGAAGCGAGGTGTTTACAAGTTGATCGTGGAATTGTATGCCGATGTGATTACTTCCATGGCTATTACGATGGCTTTGGAGGTGATCACGGAGGACCTGGAGAAAGAATGTGGTGAGAAGGTAGAGCTCAATTATTTTAGTCTCGCACAAGCCGCAGCAAAATTCAAAAAGGAAATTGAAGCCGATCCTGGAATAAAGAAAGGCACAAACCGCTTTAAGGATGCCAATGAGCTGGAGGAGAAGCAAACTAAACCAGGGGGATTCAAAGTTCCTCAGTGAGGATCAGCTAAGCTAAATCAAGATCAATCAGAATCAGATAACATCAATTAAACACAAATTATGTGAATGACTCACCGTACGGAGTGGGTACGGAGCAAGATGTACAAATGCTAGCGCATTTGAAGGAGAAGAAGCCCTCGGAACTCGGGCTTCTGGGAAACTTAAATATTATAGCTATGACGAGGAAAAAACTAATCAATAGGGACGAGCTATTAAAATATAAAGTAGGCGTGCGCTTCGATGAGAAGACATACAACAAACTGAAATCACAAGTGCAGCAAAGCAATGCCTCAACGGTTGGTGAGCTGGTGCGAAAGATCGTAACGAATGAGAAAGTGACTTTCTTTGTTAAAGACGTCTCTATGGAAGAACCGACTGCGGCATTGATTAAAATGCGCAAGGAGATCAATGCAATCGGAGTGAACATAAATCAGTTGACAGAGATATGTCACACAACCGATTCAGTTGAACAGAAGTTTGACACAATGTTAAAAGTGGCTGAACTATATCGGCAGATGATGGACAAGGTTAGTGAAGTTTGGAAGCAGGTGAGTGAAATGTCATTGAAATGGTCTGCAAAGTAAGAAGCGGAACGAACATCAAAGGAGCGCTTAACTACAACGAGCACAAAGTAAAGGAGGGTGTAGCCGCGTGCATCGGTGCCGCCAACTTTATTGGAGAGCCTCAACACCTGAGATTCTTTGACAAGCTTGCAAGGTTTGAGCAGTTGATCGAAAAGAATGCGCGTGCTAAGACTAATTGCGTTCACATCTCCCTGAACTTTGATGTAAGTGAAAAGTTGAACCAAAATAAACTGAATGAGATTGCCGCAGACTACATGGACAAAATTGGTTTTGGTGATCAGCCTTATTTGGTCTACCAGCATAATGACGCAGCTCATCCGCATTTGCACATTGTGACGACCAACATCCAGGAAGATGGTAAGCGGATTTCAATTCACAACCTCGGCAAGAATCAATCGGAGACTGCAAGAAAGGAAATTGAAGATAAGTACGGTCTTGTGAAGGCAAGATCAACACCCAAACAAGAACTTCATACCAATCTGAATAAAGCGGTATATGGCAAATCCGAAACGAAGCGAACCATTGACAACATCGTTGGCGAAGTAATGAAACGTTACAAGTTCTCATCCTTGACTGAATTCAACGCAGTACTTCGCCAATACAATGTGATGGCCGACCGGGGCAAGGAAGGCATGTTGATGTATGAAAAGAATGGATTGCTTTTTAGTCTCTTGGATGCAAAAGGAAATAAGGTGGGTGTTCCGATCAAGGCGAGTGCATTGTACTCCAAGCCAACGATGAAGACCCTCCAAAATGTTTTTGAAACAAACTCAGTTTTAAAAGAATCATATAAAGAACGACTAACAAAACTCATTGACTCATTCTTTCATGCAACGGACAAGCACACAAGATCTAACTTTTGCAGCTACATGAAGCTTTATGAAATCAACACCATGTTCCGGGAAGGGAAAGATGGAAGGGTTTACGGATTGACTTTAGTTGACAATCGAAAATACGCGGTCTTTAATGGAAGCGATCTTGGTAAAGAATATAGTGGACAGGCATTAATGAAACGGTTTGATGGTAAGCCTAGTCTGGTAATGGCTGGTGAAAAAGAAGGGGATGCGTTAGCTTCGCTAGTCAACGAAGGGCCACAACTTCAATTTCAGGATCTTTCTTTACCTTCCTGGATCAATGACGTTGCAAAAGAATTTTTCAACATAATGAAAGCTGAAAAATCGGGAGGAGAGCCGATTAATCCGAGGTTTAAGAAGAAACGGAAAAAGAAAAGAGGTATTTCAAGGTGATTTTGCCTTGTGAGCATTGATAAATGAATATAACTTAGAACAAGCGTAGAATCCCCTATTTACCATCGAACTAAGCCCCTTCATATTAAACCACGAGTACCGCAGGCGAGATATTCACGCCAAATATGGTGGAAATCAGCAGAGTGGAATCTGTCCTTCTGCTTCTTATCCATTCATTTTCATTTTTACGGGCAAGACAGGTGATCAACACGGCTACAAAGATTTGTGGGAGAACCAGAACGTTTTTTCATACACTGGCGAAGGACAATCCGGTGACATGGAGTTTATTAGAGGTAATCTAGCCCTTCGTGACCATCTCGAGAACGGCAAACGGGTATTTCTGTTTCAGCAGTCTAGAAAGGGGTATGTATATTTCATTTCCGAGATGACCTTCTTTGATTCTGACTACTATGAAACACATGATACGGCTGGAGATGTTAGACGTGGAATAAAGTTCTTTCTCAAAAGAAAAGATGCTGTCGTCCCTTACCAGTTGAATACTTTTACTTTAACTGCCGAACCACTTCTTGAGTATTTGGCACCTACCGTAACTGAGAGATCGGGCTTAGTTCTTTCAAGAGTTGGTCAAGGTGCTTACCGAAAGAGTATCATCAATCGATGGGAGAATAAATGTGCGGTCACTTCATTTAGCGATTCCAGAATATTGATTGCATCTCACATCCATCCCTGGAAAGATTCTAACGATGACGAACGACTTGATATTAATAACGGCATCCTTCTTTCACCTACTTATGACGCCCTGTTTGATAAACACTTGATAACTTTTGATAAGTCTGGAAAAATTGTCCTGTCAGAGACCGTTAATGGTCAAGAATTCAGAAGACTTGGGGTGCAAGGAACCGAAAGAATTTCCAAGTTGAACTCAGATAACCTCTCATATCTCGAAAGGCATCAGGACGTTTTTCATTCAAAGATTCACGGATGACCCGAAGCAGGCTTCCAATTCTAGTAAATTCTTAATATTTTAGTCATTGGAGCCCATTCCTGGCCATCAATAAATGGCCTCGGATGGGCGTTTGTCTTTATTGAACCCCGCATATGAATAGGCAAGAGTTGCTGGTAAGAATTAATACCTTTTTAGGACGTTTTACCCAAGAGGTCAAACAATTTAACGAGGCAAGCCAATACGACATCAATATTCACGCTGAGAATGTTCTAATCCCTCTATTACGTGAAATCTTTGACTACAAAGGATTGCTCAATGCAAATGCCCTTACAAAAAATGCTCGAGCGATTGACCTCGTTGATTACGAAAGTAGAGTCAGCATTCAAGTAACGTCAACTGCAGATGCGCAGAAAATAACAGAGACACTACAAAAGTTTTTTCAAAGTCAGCAACAGCGTGCTTTCGATAGACTCGTCTTCTATGTTATTACTGATCGTCAAGATACGTACCGAAAAGACTTTAAAAAGAGCATACAAGGGGATTTTGACTTTGACACGCAACGGGATATTATCGATAACGCTGGACTTTTTGAAATAATTAGCAAGCAAATCCTTAATACAAGCAAACTCTCAAGAATTGAAAAACTGCTATCTGATGAATTCTCCGAATTAAAGATTCAAGAGCGTGAAGTCAAGGGAACTGTCGAAGTCAAAGCTTTACAGGGCAGAGACACAATTTATCCGAATTTAATTTCAGTGCTGCCACCTTTAAATCTTCACATTGCAGATCTAGACTTCGATTTTGATGAACACAAAGCACTTTTACGAGACTACTTTAAGGATACAAAACAATTCTGGCGCATCAAGCATATTGATGGAAAACACATTGTAAATCATTTTTTTGGGACACTCGATAAGAATTTTTCGCATGACTTTATTCTGCGGAAGGGCAAAATTTTAACTTTTAGAGACTTAAATGAAACAAACGAAACATTCCGAAAAATTATTGACCTAGGGACCATCACATCAATCACATTGCCAGAATATGAGAACGGAAATGAAGATCGGCTCAACGATTTGAAAGACCTGCTCAATAGTACATTAAGGCATGACTTCGCGAAGCGAGAAATTGAGTGGATAAGAGACGAGGGTAAGTATAGATTTCAAATTGGGCGAGCACTAAACGGAAGAAAAGTTAGCTATAAAAACAAGGCGGGTCGAGGCGTTGTATTTGAGGTCCTGTCAAAAGAAAATCAAAAAAATATCAAAGATGAGCTTGGGCGAGATCGGGTACTAAAGGGCAAACATATTGTATGCTTCCGGCATCTGGCATTCGTCTTGAACTTCTTTCTTTTCGATGACCGTTGGTATGCATCAATAAAGCCTGATTGGAGTTTTACAAGTGCAATGGATGGCAAGAGACGAAGTCGTTATGCAGAACATTATATGACCGGCATAAAAGCATTGGAATGGAACGATACAATTTATGATCAATTTGAGTTTTTAGCCGACTACTTAAGTAGTCTCTCAGTAGGTGACATGTTCTCAAGCATGAAAATTAAATTGGCAAAACTCCCTGAAGAATTTAGCGTGTCTCCATCCATTCCTGACAGCGTCTGGAGTCAGTCGGAGCCAAAAAGCAAGAATACAATAGAACAATACGAACTATTTGGGCAATGAAAGTAAAAATCTTAAGCGAGCCGTTACTTGAGTTTGGCAACAAGAATTCACTGTTGTGCCCAAAGGAAGGTATTCGAAGATTTACGCCCTATGATATGGGCTTGGTTCGGCCTGACTCAATCAAAGTCGGTATTATTGGAAAAAGTGACAGCGTAGATAAAATAATTGAATGGCTCGAAAAGGGTCGTCATTTTGTTGAAGCAAAACCAAGTAAGCAGCCAAAGCTCTTTCCAAGTTTCATGGGGTTTCAAGAACACCACGGATTTTGCTCAAAATTGGTCTATGATGATAGTTATATAAGAAAAGTCAGAAACTCGGAATTTGACGAAATCTACAAATCAGGTTCTGAAGGCGAAATAATTGAAAAGGCTGTTGAGCTTTACCTTTCTGACATTCGCTTTCTATCAAAAAATAAAAGTCCAGATGTTATTTTGTGTGTGATCCCTGAATCTTTTGTTAAGCAGTTAGAACCGAAGGCCGGAAAGCAAGAGGGCGAAGAGGATGAGGAGGATTTTGCGGAGTATGACGATGAAGACGATGACTCCATTGAAATAGAAAACAATTTCAGGCGCATGCTTAAAGCGCGAGCAATGGGTTATCATATACCCATACAAATTGTTCGCGACAGAATTGTTGAACCCAGTGGTGAAATGCAGGATGAAGCAAGTATCGCTTGGAACTTTTATACGGCATTGTACTATAAAGCTTCAGGAACACCATGGAGCCTTGTAAAGTCGCCATCGTCAATAGTGAGCTATGCTGGTATTAGTTTCTACAAGAGTAGGGATAGATCAACAACTCAAACTAGCATCGCTCAGATTTTTAATGAGCTGGGTAAAGGCGTGATCCTTCGGGGCGAAGATCCAATAGATATTAAAAAATATGACCCAATTCCTCACTTATCGGATGAGCAAGCTTTTAATCTCCTTGATCGGGCCTTGCGAGAATACCGGGAAGCGATCGACACGTTCCCTCAACGGCTCGTTATCCATAAAACGTCAAATTACACCGAAGGCGAACTTGCGGGATTCAGCCAAGCCGCGAATAAAAATAATATCAGCGGTCTAGATCTAGTTACGATTCATCAGAGAACTGGCTTCAGACTATTTCGCGATAAAAGATACCCACCGCTAAGAGGAAGTATGTTCTCCTTTGACGAAAAAAATCATCTTCTATATACAAGGGGTTCAGTTCCTTACTTCGAGACGTATCCAGGTAAATACATTCCCAATCCATTGCAAATACGGTTTTATAAAAATGACGAGTCTGCCGAAACGGTTTGCAACGAGATTTTGGGGCTTACAAAAATGAATTGGAACAATACCCAGTTTGATAGAAGAATGCCGATAACAATTGAGTGCGCTCGAAAAGTTGGGGACATACTTAAGTATCTACCATTAGAGGATCAGGACATAGAATTACGATATAGTTTTTATACCTAATACAATCACGATGGCGGAATGCATAAAATGCAAAGGCTACACTAAATACAATGGTGGTCTGTGTTTCAAATGTTACAAAGAACAAAATTCAGACGTTGAAATTGATGATGGTGGCCTAACTGACAAGGAATTCAATTATCGATACGGAATGATCAAAGGACGCATTGCCGAAACTTTGATTCAGGAACTGTTCTTGAGCTTAAATTACAATGTCTTCCGGTACGGGATGGAGAATACAATTCCTGGAATTATGGAACTTCTCCGAGGAGTCCGATCTGATGTATCGCAACATATCCGCAGGATGCCAGATTTCGTGATACAAAATCCTGAAAGCAAGGATGTCTATTTTGTAGAAGTAAAGTTTAGAGCGAACGGGGAATTTCGGCTAAAGGATTTGCCAAAGGATTACCCGTACACAAACGCCTATATAATTGTTGTTACTAAAAAGCATATTAAGTGTTTAACAGTAAAAGAACTTCAGGATGGGAAGGAGATAACGCCCGACTCCAAAAACTATCTGGGTAATCGGAGGGAATTTGATTTGGACAAAGATGTAATTGTAGACTTTTGCAACTTCGCAGTTCAATTCTTCGAAAACGTTTAATTGATGCTTGTTTATACTTAATGACGAAGACTGACGGCTCCGTTGACGTATGCCATCGTTACAAATAACGCGTAAATGAAATCAAAAAATGAATAGTCATGAATAACAAACACTATATGATTTATTACCACCGTGGCACTGGTACGTATGTGACAACAGCACCAAGAGCTTGGGCATGGGAGAACCAACATCGTTTTCCCGGTCGCAATTTTGTTAATGATCATCCTAGTTCAAACGAAGTTGAGGAGTATCTTGTAAATAATCACCAATTTACATTGGTAGAGTATGATCATGATCTTGTGACAGTTGTGTATAATCACGATCCAAATATTAACTTATAAAAATGGCTGGCGCTCTTTGGGTTTCCGATAAAGGTATAAGAAGAAAAGGAACCTCTTTTCGCGAGGTTCAAAATTTGTTTATTGAACAAATCACCACAAAATATATCTACGAGCCACTCTACGCTGCATCTGTAAGTGACGACCCAATAGAAACAAAGAATGATTTGATTGCCCGCGACTTCGATGTCGTAGGAGTTATAAGCACGAATCAAAAAGTGGTTGGCTACATCAAAGCTGGCGAATTGGAAAATGACAAACCAATTGAATCGAGCCTGCGTATAATTGATTTATCGCTTGTTGCAACGGATTCCACGCCCATATATGAACTAATTAAATTGCTTGAAACACGAACTTTTGTCTTTGTAATGCATGGAAACAGCATTGATGGAATTGTAACGCTAGCGGACTTAAACAAACCAATAGTAAGATTGTACCTATTTGGTGTCATTTCACTTTTTGAAATGCACATGAATTATTGGATTGAGCATTATCATCCGATTGATTCATGGCAGTCGAAGCTAAAAGAACAACGGTTGAAGCTTGCGAGTGAAACTCATGATCGAAAAAGGAAGAATAATCAGGCACTTTCTCTTCTTGCATGCCTCCAGTTTGCAGACAAAAGAGAGATTCTGTCTCAGGCAAAAGATTTTCTTCAACGGTTTAATCTTTCGAAAAACAAATTCGAATGGGCTGTAACAAAGGCAGAAGATATTCGAAACGAGCTGGCGCATAGCCAAGCAACGATTAACGCAGGCATTGAGTGGAACAAATTTGTTAACGTTATTTCAGAACTCGAGAGCTTCTTAGAGAAATCGGAAGAAGCGGTTGATGGCAGATAAAGAATTCCATTAGCTTGAATGTTTTGTTGGATATCTACTATTACTCTTAAAAACGTCTCGCCTTCAAATCCATCAGAACCGCCAACTACAATGCAAAACTCGGGTTTCTTAGAATTTACTAAAGCTTAATAAAACTTTTGTATGCTTTTTCAACATTTTGATTTCAATGACAAGGAAACCGCAAAGAAGTTTAGGGTAGACGAGAAGGCCCATAGTGTCACATGGAAGCATTATTACTCAAGCTACACATATTGCTTGCGAAAGATATTTAGTCTTTGCTTAACACAAAACTATGCCTTCAACCCAAAGGCCAGAGCAGTGATGTTTATTCTGCGACATAGTTTAGAACTTTGTTACAAATATAACCTTGAACGCGAAAAAGCTTCAATCCCCCTTTCTCATTCATTTTCAGAACTCGAAACTGCTTTTAAGAAATTTGAAATCCCTCTCAAATTCACACAAATCACAAAACAAATAGCGTTCGATGAAGATGGCGCATGCTATCGGTATCTGCAGAAAAAAGATGGCACAAGTTATTTCACATACGAGGACAAGATTCATCTTGCTAATATTGCCGAAACATATAGCAGTATCTCATCGAGTGGGTTCTCTATGGATTCCATCGCAAAGTCATTCGATTATAAGAATAGGAGGCTCCAATGGGATTTAACACTGCATCTCGGCGAATGTCATACTTTGGGTCAAATCAGAACTCAGTACGACAATACGATCGAATTATTGATAGATGGAGTTATTCTAAATAACATTGACATTAATAAAATATATCTACCGCTTTTATACTTGGTTCGGCATTCTCTCGAGCTGGCTCTTAAGGACAATATTATTGAGTTACAGCGCGGGAAAGTTTTATCTGAAAAAGACATAAACAGTGAGCATTCCTTGGTGAGACTTTATAATATTTATTCCAAGTTTCTTGAAGCCCTTGATAAAAGTCAACTTCCAGAAGAAACAGCTAATCAACTTACATTGTACCAAGAACAATACAAACAACTAAACGATACAATTCATAATCTAGACACCAATTCACGTTACTTCAGATTTCCGGTGGATGGGGATGGCAAAGCTTATCAAATTAATCTCAAGAAACTCAAGCTAATCGAAATCTTAAAACTTTATTATCTGACCGACCCCTTCATCACGTTTACAAATTACGTACTTGAAGATCATGGTGTCATTCGATTAGATTGGCCACCGGATCCATATTGATTCAGATATTCAGCGGCCGTACAGTAGACTATCGAAAAGATTACTCATCTTCCAATGAAATTTGGTATCTTCACTCCCACATTACGAATTGAACTAAACGAATCTATTTGTAAAGGTGGGAATTCGGGAAAGAGAATAACTATCGGTTACAAAAAATTGATATCCAAAGAGTAGGCGAAGGGTTCAGACTCCCTCCTCCTCTGCAAGCAATTCAAAAAGGCCCGGCGTTTCGCCGGGCTTTTTTGTTTGCTTGACACTCCCCTCGAAAGGGATCACGTCTCGTAATCCCTCCTCCTCTGCTGAGTAAAAGTCAATCAAAGCAAAAACCTCGAAATAAACACGATTTCGAGGTCTTTTTGGTGCTGACAGTCAACAAGATCATTAAATGAACATCTTGATTAAGGGCACCCCTAGCAATGGATCTGGAGATTCAAAAAAAGTCTTTGAATACTAACGGACTCTATCGAATACGGTCTCCCAGGAACGCTCGTCGCCGGATAAGTTTGTTTTTGCAGTGGCCTGAACAGAAATTGTCTTACGATCATTGCTCAACTTCCAAACCTCTGCTACGTAAACAAATTGTTGTTTCTGAGTATTCAGGTATACAATTGAGTTAACAGTCATAGTTTGTAAATCAGCTGAGAACTTTACGGTAAACTTCTTTCCTCTTTCCCGGCCGTGATTAATTTCGCTTTCCTTACCGTCGAAGGCCAGTTTCTCCTGGCTTGTAGCCAGCGCTGCGCCAGGAGACGGGTTTGGTACTTCTATGGTTAGAAAATCTTCCTGCTCTGCTATTTTCATTGTTTTAGAGAGCATACGATCACCCTCGTCATATAAGCAAACAATATTTCCGCCCATACTTATCGACTCTTTGGATTTCCATTCGCCAGAAAAATTAGGTTCGGAGTTGGTACTATCTTTTTGCAGGCTTGTTTCGTTTTCTTCGTTACAGGAGGTGCAAAAAATAAACATAAAGAACAAACCAGATGTGTATTTCATCATTTTAGTTTCAATTCCAAACAAACCTACAAGTCTTTGTGCTCGGCTTTGTAAAGCGCTTTTAAAAAGATGTAAACGAAATGTAAAAGTTGCCTGGATGGCAAAATGTGAATGCTAAATACTGACAATGTCTAGCCCTATCCGGATTAAGAAAAAACTGTATAGTTTTTTCCGTATCAGACAGTGGCTCTCATCCTCTCTGTTAAAGATAGAATTGTCGGCAATGTTCAAGGTTATACCGGCCGTTGGAATCACTTGCATTGTATTATTGCTTTCATCGCTTCAGGCGCTTAAAGCAGTCAATGCTAATCCGGTTGACCATCTGAAAAACGAATAGCGTACAATGGACAAATTTGTAAACTCACTTTCAAGATGGGGTGAGCGTTTTCTTCGAGTTGTTTGAGGAAATTGAAGGAGATCTCATCCAGCAGTTCAACAGGAACATTAAGACCAGTGGGCATCGAACATTGTCAATAAAACTTTTCATTACGATTATTCGATTTCTTAGACCAGGTATTTTACTTCGGAAAAAACTTAGAATAACATACAAATAAAATGACATCCACAAGGATTTGGCCTCGAACCCGATTCACCCTGTGTTACTCGTTATAATTCCATCAATTTTGGTTAAATTTGATAAGAATTGCAGTCAAAAAAGTGGTGAGCAAACTGGTGAGCAAGTTGTATAGCCGCTTCGAAGATATTGAAAAGCAGTAGGATAAGGGTTGTATTCTTTACCTCCTCCTCTGCAAAAAAAGGAAGCCTCGATTGCATCGGGGCTTTTTTGTTTTTCAGACCACCTCAAAAGATTCATTTTTTTTCAATCCGTAGGTGCAGATTCGGTTCAACAATTAAGCTCCACCGAATTAAGAGGTTAATCTTTTGATCTCCAGCTAGTTCACCTATTGGACATCTTGATTTCCCTGCACCTGTCGAGTAGTTTCAACTAAAACAAAATCATTATGAGCACAACGATGAGTGTATTGTTCTATGCAAGGAAATCAATGATTAATCCGATGAAATTATTTTTGGACCTGACCTTCACTAAAAATGCTGTCGAATTGTCAAAGAATCGATGCCTTAATTGTTTCCATTGGAATGAACATCCGCCCACCCTCCAGTGAAATAAAGCCAAAACCTTCATAGAACGCTCGAGCTTTTTCATTGATTGGATCTGTTACGACAGCCCAGGCACCTATGGAAGAGCTAGCTTGATAAGCACGTCTTAATGCATCAGCTAATAATAATTCCCCAATGCCGTGTCCCTTATAATTAGTATCGCGTGCAAGCCGACCTAGTAAAGTGACCGGCAAGTTTTTGTAGGGCAATTTCTTTTGCAAATTCTCCGGAATCAAAGTCCGATCAACGCTATCGGCTGACAGCGTATAATAACCCTTGATTGCGCCATCTTCACCCTCTAAAACAATACAGGCTGAAACTTGTCGTTTGACATCTTGTCCAGCCTGTTTCCTTAGATAACCTTCCAAAGATGGCTCTTCACATGCGAAAAGATTCTTTTTGTGCGAAGAGTTTAGCGCTACTGTGTGAAGCATTTATTTCTTCGACTTGAATTCACTGTGCTTCTTCATGGCCTGTTTCAATTTCTCATTTGGCGCAGGAGGATTCACAAGTGCATTAAAGAATGTCTTCCGATCATTTTCAGAAGAGAGCCAATTATTGTGCTTTTCCATAATAGCTTCTGCTTTTTCTGAAACAGCACTAATCACGAAATCGGTAAGCGACCGAAAGCCGCCTATTTTAAGAGCTTGCTCAAAATAGTCCTTTTGCTTGCGGGGAATGCGCAGATCAAGTCTGGATAGTTCCTTGGTTGCCATACATGTTCATTTATATATACAATAACGGAAAAATGCTGTACAAGTTCAATTTTTTGCGGAAAAATGCTGTACGATCATGTTAACGTGTAAAAAGCTCTTAAACAGTTCGTTACAGCGCATTATTAGATATCATGGAATGACAGCGCTGTTAGTCGCAAGGACTCCTCCGATGGGAAGTCCATACCCTTGGTGGGCATCAGGCATCAACGCAACCACGGCCGCCATACAAGTTATCAAGCGCTTCAGGCTGGTCACTGGTAACCTGCATTTGGTATACTGCGCCGTGCGGGTCGTCAATATTATTTTTCACCCATCTTGAATACAGGTATTTTTTCAAAAAAAGTCAAAATCTAATGGCATACATGAACGCACGATACATATTGTTTTACTGTGGATTAACCATGCTGGGTCCTTGCTCCCGGACAATCGCGCAGGATAACGTTCTCTCCAAAAAAATTGTGCAAGGACTTCGCAATCTATCCCAGATACGGACAGCAGCGGAAAAAAATGACGACCTGGAGGGCTTCCTGAAATGTTATGACACCCTTGCGATCAGCATGCCGGAGTATCAGGTAACGCTGACCGGGTTGAATGAAATAAGATCTTATTACCGGGAAATTTTTCAGCGACAGAACATCAGAACTTTTCAAAGAACGCCAACAGAGATCATTGACCTGGGAAAAGCGATCATCGAGATAGGAACTTTTTCAAAAGAATATTTCAGATCAACGTCAAATGAAAAGTTAGTGATTCAACATGGCAAGTACTGGAACATATGGCACGTTCAGCATGGTCGCAGGCTTAAACTCAAAGGTGAAGCTTTTGGTTTTTTTCATGCGATCGAAAATCCTGAGGAGTTGATTATTCCAACGAATAAAAAACAGCCCGATGAATCGGAGGTATACTCCCAAAAAACAATCCCATTTGAACTAAAAGCTTACAATGCATTGATGGAAAAAGGTGTACGAACAAGAAACGGCATTTTGCGTGGGAACTTTTTTACGGACGATGGTTCTTTTATGCCCTTTGCAGACTCAGCGGTGAGCGGAATTGAAAACATAAGACCTTATCTCATTGCCTACAGCGCGAGGGGAGACGTAACGATCGATTCAATCACCTGCTACACCTATGATTTCGAATACCTGGACGAATACGTTATCGAGTACGATATGTTCAAAGTAAAATGGCGCGTACCGAACTTCGCAGGAAAAACGGAAGGAAAAGGTATTCGCCTCTGGAGACGGCAGGAAGACAAATCTTTAAAGCTCTACCGCGAAATAGGTACGCATAATCACATTAACTAAAAACCATTTATCCGTTCACCATGAAGCGATTCAGATTCACGCTGCTCGTCTGCAGCATTATTGGTCTTACTACGACATATTCTTTTGCACAGCCCGCTACCCGTGCAAGTGAAAAAACAATGGCTCATATAAGAAAATTTAGAACACTCTACATAAAAGCAACTATGGACAACAAACCCGAACTGTTGCTGCCATACTATTCCGAAAGCGTGAGATTGATGCCAGCGTTTCAAAGAACAGTAATTGGGAAAAGTAATGCGGGCCTATATCACAAAGCTTTCTCAAATCGTTTTGCAATCGAAAACCTCAGCAGAATGGAAATTGAAATATTGGATCTTGGCGGACAGGTGCTGGAAATCGGAAAGCTCGATATGAAAATCGTAATGAAGTCAAGCGGCAAACATTACGAACTCGAAGGCACTTATTTAAATGTGTGGCAAGCACTCGATGGCGATGAACTTGCGATCATTACAGAGGCCTGGAACTACAATTCGTACTATGGCGAACTTCATGATCACTTGAAGTTTGAAGAAGTTCCGTCAATTTATACTGCGCTGCAGCCAAATGTGCCTGTCAACAATAATATCAGTTTTGAATTGGCTGCGCTCAACCGGTTGCTCGATAAAACAGTCACGCATCATGATGCCAACGTATGGTCGCAATATTACGCCAATGATGCCATGCTGATACCCGGGTATCATCCACCGCGACGGGGACGAAAAGAAATAGATGAGTATATACAAATGCATGTAAAGGAATTGCCCATTTTTGAAGGGCTTGATATTCGTAACGATCGTATTGATAATCTGGGTACTTTCGTAGTTGAGTATGCCAGTCATATCGCCAGTTGGAAAAATGGGGACTCTTCGGGTGTGGGCACGGGTAAAAATATCCGGATATGGAGAAGGGAATCTGATCATTCATTGAAACTTTTCAGATCAATGGCCATGTATGACTAAGTATCAACACGTTCATTTTAACGCTGTACTATCTGCGCTTAACGTTCCAAATTCGCTGAGAAATATTTACAAGGAAATCATTAGATTAGACGGGTAATAACTTTATATAAAAAAAACCAGGCAGGAAGATGATAGCAGCGAGATCATCCATCATTGATCAATCAAAATACCAGTGGGTTCTTAAATACAAACTCCACCATCTTCCTTTTTGGTTCGGCTATCACTTTATGTGGTGGACGTTAAGAATTGGCAGTCCTACGTCTGTGCTCGCGAGTCTTACTTACCCTCATGCTGCTGCCAAATTCTTTTTTTACATGATTTTCCAAATGGCAGGAGTGTATTTTAATCTTTACTTCCTTGTGCCGAAGGTTTTGGAAAAGGGAAGATACATAACGTATACGGGTATGGTGCTGCTGACTGTTCTCGCCACGGCTGCGTTTATTGTTACCGGGTACTACTTTGGCGCGTTCATTTCTGAAAATACCTTCAGCAAGCTGTGGGGCGTTGATCCTGCGAATTACTTCTATTTCTTCGAGAGCGGAGCACTTCCATCGACGGTCGCTGCCATGACGCTGGCCATGAGCATCAAACTTACCAAGAACTGGATCAAGAGCACAAAAAAACAACAAGAGCTTGAAAGGGAAAAACTTGAAACCGAATTGAAATTCCTCAGGTCGCAAATGAATCCCCACTTTTTGTTCAATACCATCAACTCCATCTTTGTTTTAATACACAAAAACCCGCTTATGGCCTCGGAGTCGCTTGCGAAATTTTCTGACTTGCTCAGATATCAGTTATACGAATGTAATGAGCAGCAGATCCCGCTGGCCCGGGAGCTCGACTATCTGCGGAATTTTATTGAGCTGCAGGCCCTGCGCGAAGATCACGACCGTGTAGACCTTAAATTGCACATCGATCACCCTACGCCAGGTGACCTTACCATTGCGCCCTTTGTATTAATTCCTTTGATCGAAAATGCTTTCAAGCATGTCTCCAGACAAAAAGACCAACATAACTGGATAAGGATGGATCTTCAATCTGACCAACACCAACTCCATATTTTCATAGCGAATAGTATATCTGCAACTTCTCATGCTGCAACAGAACCTATCAGACAAAGTGGTATTGGCTTAAAAAATGTGAAGAGAAGACTGGACCTGCTGTATCCTGATAAACATCAACTCATGATCCATCAGGACGCAAAACATTTTGAAGTAAGATTGCAACTAACGCTGAAGAGAGCCACAGTTGCTGAAGAAATAGCAGTGTGAAACCATTTTAACATTGGATGAATGATCAATTGTGTAACGATAGATGATGAACCCCTGGCCCGCGAATGCATTGTCAACTACATTCGCGAAGTAGATTTTCTAAAATTAGTTGGAGCGGGAAATAATCCGCTTGAGCTGACAAGCCTGCTCGACCAACATCCGGTCGATCTTATTTTTTTGGATATCCAGATGCCGGTCATGAGTGGTATTGAATTTCTGAAGGCCACTGCGAACCCGCCCATGGTGATCATTACAACTGCTTATCCTTCTTACGCACTGGAAAGTTTTCAACTCGATGTATTGGATTACCTTGTGAAGCCCATCACCTTTAGCCGGTTCTTCAAGGCAGCATCCAAAGCAAGAGACTACCACCGGCTGCTCACGCGATCGACTCAAACAAACGGTCATCTTCAGGAAACTTCCGATTACTTTTTCATCAAGTGCGATTACAAATACGAGCGGATTTACTTTGAAGATGTTCTTTATGTTCAGGGTCTTCAGAACTATGTTACCATCGTAACAGCCAACGGTAAGTACATAACCATGCTGTCTCTGAAGAACGTTGAAGAAAATCTGGGTGAACAATCTTTCATCAGGGTACATAAGTCCTACATTGTGTCGATTCCTAAAATTGAGGCCATTGTAAACAACGAGATCTGCATTCAGTCGTCACGCATTCCCATAAGTCGCAACTATCGAGATGAAGTTATTGACCGGGTGGTTAACAAGAGGCTATGGAAGAAAACAGGTGATGCCTGAATGTCTGTGCAAAATGGCTGGAATATGAATCAGGGGTTGACCTTAGAAATCTTGAATTTAACGTCCATTCTGCAAACGCCGTTGCAGCAGAGCAAATAAGGGGATTGATCAGGAATTATATTAAACATTTGAAAAGAGAGCGTTGACTTCATGTGGCAGATTCGGGCCAATAGCAAGATCGAATAAATAGCATTCTTCGCCATCACGAATAACTGTCTCGTCCATTTCACTCTGCAGATAGAAGAAACTCATTTCATTTTGCAATATTTTTTTTGAATCATGTGATGAAGGTGCAGTAATCACTGCCTGCTTAATCTTTTCAGTTAGCGGTTTCGGCACGTAATAAAGATCTGAAACACTTTGCGAAGCTAAGTCCTCATACAATGATTTAAGTCGATCTTGCTTTAACACTTTCAAAAGTCCAGCCTGGCCGGGAATAAACGATAGGAATGAACTCCATTTAGGACCGCACCATCCAGTCCACAAGATTTCGACCTCAGGGTCTTTGCTCAGATTGTTATAAAACGATTTGCTTTGTCCACCACCACCGTATAGCAGCAAATCATAGTCATTGAGGTTGAGTTTGCCCGAAGTGCTTAGTTCCTCTAGTATCGATTCTAATTTAATAACTGAAATTTCTTTGTACTTTGAAAACATAACTACCTAAGATAAAGAACCTGACGAATCTCGACCAGTTTTTCCTCAGCCTGCTTTGGATCCGGTTGTTCAGGCAACTCGGATTTCTTAAAAAGATTATCAACCACCCCGATCTTTTGCTCGGCTTGCTTCAACAGATCTTCATAAGCAAACTGTCCCGCTCGAATCTTCAGCAAATAGTCGCGTTCAGGTCGTCTCACGTTTACTTTTTCATATCGCGCAATTTCTTCAGCCATATTCAGCAAGCGAAATACGTGCATCATGTTTTTGGCATCGTAGTTCTTCCCATAGCTTACAGTGTTTTCGTACCGTTCTTCATTCCGTTGTTCAACCCACTCCCAGTACTGTCGATATTCTTTGCAGTAGACAGAGTACCCATCTTTGTTGAAGTAAAGAATGCATACTGGTTGCAGTCCCTCCGGCACTGAGCTTAGTGACACTTCATCGGCATCCTCTCCGGAAAATATGCCAGAAAACTTGCGGTCTGATTGGGATTGATGGAAAAGTGCATACATATCTCTCATGTGATCAATTCTCACAAGTCCACATTCTTCCTGCGCATAACCTTGATCAGTAATCCATTCAACAACCGGAACTGAACCTTGCCCTTTCACCACGTAACAAAAGTCCAGAATTGTCTTTCGCTTTTTATCCAGGGGGTTAAGTATCTTCTTATTCAAGCCACGCGCTTTCTTAATCTGTGCATAAGCATACTGGCCAAATGTCTGATTGCACGCTCTCGACAAGAACATTTCAGGCTTAAGTAAATTCATCACTGGATGTCGATGCAAAATGCAATCATCAGGAGTGCTCAGCAGTTCAAGAATATTCGGGTTGTTCTTCAAAAGCAGCTCAACAAACTTTTTGATCTCATAGTACATGATATCATTCGTTTCATTGTTAACCTGATCGATATAGTTTAGTCCGTAATATTCTTTCCTTGGCTGAATGAAAACGCCCTTGATATCTGTATCAGAATGTGGAAGAGCCAGGCCATAGGCCTGGCTACCACTGATACATTTCAGCAAGAGATGTGACGAGTCATTTTCAAGTCCCCTTAGTGTCATACAATAGATTTTATAAAGAGCTTATTCAGCTCAACATCATTATCACTGTTTTTAGCCAGCGGAACCCTGGCTTCACAGTAACGTATGGATTCTTCAATAAAAGCATTGATGTCCGACTTTCTCTCGATCACAAAGCTTTCATCAACCTTTACTTTTATTGAAAGCAGTTCGTTTACAAGAGCGCTTATCCGATCAGGCATTAAGACACTCAAGCTTTTAAATTCCATAAGTGGAAATGATTTCATATCTGCGATCCACTTAGCCGCAAGAACTGGGCGAAGCGCATAAAAGTATCTCTTCAACTTGACCATCTCACCAGACAACTCACTTTCAAAGACGCGTCTTGCCATGCTGAGGTAATGGTGCATTGCCGCACGTGTTGAAAAATTACTTGACATCAATGACTTCATTACCCCGACAAAGTTTGGATCTGCAGCATACACTATCGGTGACTGCAGCCATTCATAAAGAGGCGCGTTGGACTTTCGGAAAAGCCTCAATGCTTTTCTCAGTTCCCATCCGCTAATATCAAGCACATCACTGATCGGAAGCTCAATTACATCTCGATTGTCATCAATAGAAAGATAGTAATCCATTTTGTGAACGTAAATAAAACGCACATCATAATCGCTGTCAGTAGATGCGAAACCCCAAGCTCTACTTCCAGACTCGGAGGCATACAGTATTCTGACTTCAAATTGATGTTCTATGTATTTGAGTTTTTCAAGAATAATTGCTTTCATTGTCTGAACTTTGATTTTTAGGATTTAGTGATTAACAGGACTAAATTTATCAAGGTCAATCCCGTTAATCCTTTAATCAAGGTCCAATGTTACAGCAGATGTGCGCAGCCTTTTTGCGTAGGAGGACGTTAACCCTAATTCTTGTTCAATCATGTTCAGTCTGAAAAGGCAACAGATCAGTCCTCAGGCAGTAACCGTGGTTAATGTATTTGGGTATTCGATTCAACCCCTCTCGACAAGTGGAATATTAAAATTTTGGACCAATTTTCGATTTAACTAAGTATATATCTTTTCGAATAGCCGCAGATGCCTCGGTCCAGTTAAAACCAGACGTAAGAGTACTCGTTGAAGCCCATGATTTATCAAGATAATTGCAAAATTTTTCCGCCCTGCCTAATCTCTCTGCAATCTTATCTACATCCTGAATTTCCCTTCTGGAATCATCATCGAGAATCGGAACATCAATTAGAATTGCATCAATATAGACGAAAGATTTTACCAGCTTCGTTATGTGATAGGCACCTACGGTAGTTAATCTTAAATGTAGTGGGTGAGGATCTCCGACAGATGGTTTTTTCCTGCCCTCAGATTCAATCAGATCTTTACTTAACGCACGGATTATTGCGTGTTCTATTTGATCCGAGTTGAAGCCAAGATCCATTAAGTACTTTACCAATGAAGAAGTGGCAATGAAACCTTCATTCTCACTCTTATTTGAATACCTGAAGAAAAAGTCTAAAATCGTAGGCATCAAAAAGTGTTCTTTGAAGTCAACCTGCGATATGTCGAATACATTTACAATCTGCGTGGCATCTGGATAATAGTATGCATTGTCTTTGTAGATGATAGCACGAAGGAACTCATGGTAGGATACGGTGTACCTCTTTCCGTGACCTTCACTCAAATGCACGTTGTCCTGATCTAAAATTTTTTTGGTATCAACGTGTCCGCTACCTATAAATGTTGTCAAAAATTCATTTGCTGTCCGCACATTGCCTGCACTAATATTTTCAATAAATTCGACTAATTGATGATTATGTTGTAACGAGTGGACTAGGATCTCAAGGTATTGCTTTAGAGTAACTAAGTTTATATAGATATTGGCTGACAACTTCGAGCTCACAAGCTCACCTGATGCAATTTTGAGAGCGAAATAAAGTCGCTTGACAAGGACCGCGTCAACTCTTGGAGGTGCGATTGTGAAAGCCTTGGGATGATAACCAGTTAGCGCGCCAATTTTTTTTGATTTATGAAAAGTGGATGGTCTAAGTGTTATAAAAACTGTTGAAGGCCAGTTTTGAGCGATTTCATTCGCTATTAGGAAGGCATGTTCTTGAATATCATCGTCACGTTGATCAACATTGTCAATGAAAATAATTATTTGCTTTTTCCAACCTTTAGAAATGTGATTGAAGGCTTCACGAAGGTGGTTCTCAGGTTGCGAAAGCTTTTCCATCAAGAATTCTATCTCCTTCTTTTTAAACTCGGTCGGGTTTATCTCTATCAGGTCACCATAAATTCCTTTAGCGAATCTTTGCAGTTCGCCATGGTAAACGCCTCTTACGAAGTTTCTTTCATCGACATCAACTTGATATTGTTCATACAAAAGACGTTTAATTTCACTGATGACAAATTGTTTCAAATCTGCGGCTAAAGCTGCCTTAGTACCTAAGTCAATGTAGACCGTGATTGCATTGTGAAATACCTTTGGGGCTGCAAGCCTTTTTAGGTATTTTATGAACATACTCTTTCCCGATCCCACATCTCCCAGCAAAAGAATTGGCCGAGAGCTAAGACTTTCGGCAAACATCTCGCTCGACACGCCTTTTTTGGTCATCGCTTCTTTGATAACTGGACCTCCATGGGTTTCATCGAATAAAAGAGAATATCGGTTTTCTAAGATTGATTTGCTCACTAAGGCATACTGCGACAATGCACCACTTGTGCAATACGTATCCCGAATAAAATCTTCTTCGATTTCAGGATTATTAACTACTCCCTCAAGGACGAGTTCACCAACGATTTGTAAATCAGTTTGCAGGATATTCCTTGTTCTACTACCTGGATATACTGAGATAGTTGATGATAGCTTATTCGGTAGCACAATTGCTTCCCTTCCAATTAGCTTAGCAAAAAGTTCACGATTTTTGATCCCGTCCTTAGAAAGATATTTCCAGAGTTCAAGAAAATGATCCTTCATTCGGTCTATTGAATCAAAAACAATTGCATTTCCTTCCATTGGTGGAACTCCATCATTCCTACTTGCCAAAAAAGCAATTAGCTGGTAACCATTTGAAACTGCGCCAAATTGAACTCCACGCCTTTGGCAATAACCCATCGCTTGGCTAATTGCAGCTTTTATTTCGGGGTTGCCTTTAATAAGCGTTGTTATTTTGCATTCGAGCTTCTCGTAGCCAACCGGAAGCTCAAAATAAATTCCTTCACGTTTTGCCTCTATAATTAGAACTCGCCCAGGATTGTTAAATGTATAATCAGTAAACTTTCCTTCAAACGTCTCCTCTGGTTTACAGTCGTCCCTATCCCATCCTAAGCACTCAAATAAAATTCGGTCAATTAAATGGAATCTTGTGGAAGCCTCATTTCTATCTGAGTCTTTATGCTTTTCAAACCACTTACTTATCTCGACAATCTTATCGTAATAAACTTCAGAATACATAATTTGTATATTATACTAAGGTAGTCTAAAATACACTAAAATTCAGGCCCTGCGTTAGGGAAGCCTTTAAGCGGACCACCGCCGAGTTTCGGAAAGGACACCAAGGAACTTGTTAACTTTATATTCCATGGAAGTAACAGTTGCTCGAATTAGTGTTTCTTACCTGAGAGGGAATCTTGTTCT
>Ga0196981_1000300_pt1 | contig 22124 bp, 37 predicted proteins | sample S3_2013CmetaG_FD_155462 | JGI IMG/M metagenome (GOLD analysis project Ga0196981, IMG submission 155462) | Soil microbial communities from Anza Borrego desert, Southern California, United States - S3_20-13C | ecosystem: Environmental > Terrestrial > Soil > Desert | place: USA: California... | reverse complement strand
CGTTACAAGGACGGGCACTTTGACCTGGCCATCGTGGACCCGCCGTATGGCATTGGCATGGCGCAGAACGCGGGGCTAAGTACCGGGTACACGGCAAAGGATTGGGATAAGGCTATACCCCCCCCCGAATATTTTCGCGAACTGTTCCGGGTTTCAAAAAATCAAATCATCTGGGGAGGCAATTACATGACTGAATTTTTGCGCCCGACGCCGGCATGGATCATTTGGGACAAGCGTGAAAACATAATCCCGGAGCGCACCTTTGCCGACGGCGAAATGGCCTGGACTTCTTTTAACTGCCCGCTACGGATTTTCCGGCACTATTGGGATGGGTTCATGCAGCGGCAAAAAGAGGAGCGCATCCACCCCACGCAAAAGCCGGTGGCACTGTATAAGTGGATCCTGAACAAATACGCTAAGCCTGGCAACAAGATACTGGACACACACCTGGGCAGCGCCAGCATTGCGCTCGCGTGCCACGATTACGGCTTTGATCTTACCGCCTGTGAAATGGACGAGGAACACTTTGCAGATGCCATGCGTCGCGTGGAGGCGCATGTGCGACAGGCTTCTTTGCTCAGTGATCTGCCTGCGGTGGTGCCACAAACAACCGAACAATTAAAAATGGAATTATGAATATAGAATTTTGTGGTCCAGCCTCCGAGGTGTTCAACGAGGACAACGTTTCTTTTATGAAACGCTTTGCTGATGGCTTTTTTGATCTGGCCATCGTGGACCCGCCTTATGGTATTGGTCAAAATTGGACTAAGGATAGAAAGTCAAAGTTTTATAAGCACCGGAACACATTTAACAACGAGGTACCGGGGGAGGAGTATTTTTCAGAACTATTCCGGGTTTCAAAAAATCAAATCATCTGGGGGGCAAATTATTATTGGAACCATTTGCGGCCGTCAAACAATCTGATTTTTTGGGACAAGGGCAAAGACGCTTTTACTCAACACGGGTCCGCGGGCGAAATTGCTTGGACCTCAATAAAAAAATATCCATTGGTAAAAGTTGCGCTTAACTGGAATGGGGTTATAATGTGCGAAAGGGTTGAGCGTGTTCATCCGCATCAAAAGCCAATTAAATTATACGATTGGACTTTAAAACATTATGCTCAACCTGGATGGAAAATTCTCGACACTCATTTAGGTTCCGGCAGCTGCCGCATAGCAAGCCATAAGGCGGGACACGATTTCTGGGGTGTGGAAAAGGATAAGGGATATTTCGATGCTCAAAACAAAAGATTTGATTTGTACGTAAACCCACTGAACATAAAACCATGAAAAAAAAATTATCTGAAATGACCCAGGCCGAAATAAAGGCCATGCCGCGCGAGGAATTTCTGGCGGTGGATCCGTTTGAAAAAAAGTCCTGCGCAGATTGCGCGCACTGTATTGCGGTGCGATCCTGGTGGTGTACTAACAAGGACGCCATTGAGGCGCGTGGCACAAGTTTCCCCGGCGTGATCCTGTGCCCGTTTTGGTCGCCGCGCTGGAGTGATATTCCGGCAAAATACCGCACGCCGGAAAATGGGTACGTGCCGCCGGTGCAAAAGGCAAAGCGGTGGTGGAATTCTTTAATCGAAAAAATTTTGAAATGAAAGCAGAACAAAAACAGATTTGGGCGCTGGCGCTGGAAAAATTCGGCACCACGGCGCAGCTGGACATGGCTGTGGAGGAATGCGCAGAACTTATACAGGCGATCAATAAGATCAAGCGAGCCGACATTGTGCGGTATCACATCACAAAGCCAAACGCATCTATGCTGCTGAAAAGTGTAAACGCTTACAATAATCTGTGCAGCGAGATTGCCGACGTTAAGATCATGCTGGCGCAGCTGGAGATGATGCTGGACCCTGAGCGTGTAGAAATAAGCCTGGACCGCAAAATTTCGCGGCTGGCTGCACGATTGCGCAAATTAGGTGCTGAGCCACCAGGCGGCTGGCTCATGCACCCATACGCGTAATTTAAGCCCCGGCCCCGCCGGGGTTTTTCGTTTCTCTTACACAATTCTTATTTTAATTGAACCTTGCCGGGTGAAACGCTGCGGATCCGGTGCGTGCGGTGAATCTGTGGCAGCCGTTTCGGAATTTTTTTCGGTGCCTCAAAATGAACAGACCCTAACGAATTTACGTCCTACACGTCCTACAGTCCTACAAAAAGGAAATAAATATTTAATTATTAATTGTTTACCTTTTGACAGAGGGGCGAAAAGTGTAGGACATTGTAGGACTTACCCCGCCATTTGTAGGACGAAAGTGCTCGAAAAAAAATCACGTCCTACAAAACGCATTTGTAGGACCATAAGTCCTACAAGCTAAAACACTATTATTCATTTTATTGAACATGCAAAATCGCATTTTGTAGGACTGTAGGACGGATTTCGTGTGTGGTCTAATTCAGAATTGGGTGCCGAAAAAATATTTATTTCGGCCAGATCACCGCACAAAAGCACCCGTTTCTTATACTTTTCCATACCCGCATCCGGGTGCGCCCATGTGCGGCCATATATGTGTGCGAAAAGTCTGCAAACCGGCTGCCGTTCTGAGATCACAAAAAAATTACTATCAATCTGTTATCTTTTTGACCCCGGATCCAGGAAAGTGCCTGCCATCTGCCGCAGATTTTTTGCAGAATTTTATTTAACTGGTTAGCGCTTAAGACCTTTGCCGCATGGCAGAAACCAGAATAACCATTGAAACCAAAGACATCCAGAAACTGACCGGCAAAAGCAAAGACACAGCCTTGCGGCAGCTCAGGGTGTTACGCGATGCCTTGCAGAAAAAAGATCACCAGGCGGTAACCATTAAAGAGTACTGCGAATATTACGGGCTTGATCTGGCCGAAGTGAAACAAGTATTAAATGTAAAATGACAAAATTAGAAGCACTGGAGGCAATGCGCGCCGGTAAAAAGGTAACTCACGCCTATTTTACAGATACCGAGTACATATATATGAACAAGGACCGCGAGATCACCAGCGAGGACGGCGTTATTCATGGCGCGCAGTTCTGGGACCTGCGCAGCGGCGAAAGCTGGCAACACGGCTGGGAAATTTTTGAGGAGCGCAAACCCGCGCAAAGCGATTAAGTATTCGCAGAACAAAGCAAGCGCCGCAAGCGCCGACGCACATCGCGGGTCCTTTGTGGCAGAATGAGCCAAAGTTCTGTTTTTGTTTCCTTAGCGTTATTGACCGGTGCCGGTATAGCAATATACGCAGGCACCGGGCTTAATGCTGAAAAAACACTTTCGGGACTTAAGGTTGCAGGCTTTAAAAATTTGAAGCTGAACAAAGACACGCTCCAGCTTGATCTTATTGTCCAGAACCCCGGCAAAACCGAGGCCATCCTTAATAAAATAGCGGTGGCGTGCAACCTGGACGGTAATCACATTGGCGATATCAATTACGAGGGTAAGATCAAAATTGCCGCTCGTTCAAAGGAAAACCCCAGTGGGGTAACCACCATAAAAAATTTAAAGGCCCGACTTACCAATGGGCTTTTCATTGTTAGCTCTATACTGGACTATTTCGGGCACGATGATGAGGCAAAGAACAAAGTGCTTAAGCTGGATGGCAGGCTTACCGCCAGCGGCCTTAATTACCCATTCAAACAGGATTTACCTTTTAAGATCAATAAAAAATAACCCCAAAAACACACCTCGCATGAAAAAACTATTTTCAATTTTATGTTTAACCGCGATGACACTGATCTGTGTCGAGTCTCAATCCCAAACAGCCATCCGGCTTAAATCGGGCCTTTCCACCGAAACCATTTCAGCAAGCGCCACCTTATACACCCAGGTGGTAAACCTGAACACATCCACTCTGCAAGCCGTAACTATTCAGTGCGCCACAGACAGCGTGTCGGGTACACCCGATCCAAAATACGTTTTGCAGCGATCTGTGGACGGTGTGCATTGGTTCAGTCTTGCCGGTGACACATTAACACCTGCATATATAGGTGTCAATAGCGTGAACCCATCCACCAGCGCCCAACTAACCATAAACCCTTTTTATGGAGCGTATGCACGAATAAAAATTTACACCAGCGGAACGACGCAAAGAAGCAAGATGTGGATCGCGTTGCGCGCCGCCGCCGCTACAGTCAGGGAATAGAAATTTTTTTATCCAGCAAATGCAAAGGCTAAAAGTAAATAACGAGTGGGTCGCCGCGGCAGCGGATCGCCTAATTCCCCGCCACAAGATTGGGGAGCGCACCGTTATTAAAACAGAGGCCAACACGCTGGACATTTTGCGCGAAGTGGTTACAACTTGCCATTACAGCAACTGGCAGGTAAAAGAGTTCGCCAGATACCTGCGCAACAATAGCGGCGCAAAGGACACCGCTTACAACGTGTGGAAGTTCATCCGCAACAATATCCCGTACCGGCTGGACCCGTCGGGGTTTCAGTTTGTGAACACACCGGCGAACGCATGGCACAACCGCCACAACAAACAAACCTTTTGCGATTGCAAGTCATACGCCGTTATGGCGTGGTCCCTTCTTAAGCACCTGGGCATCCCGGTGTACCGCCGCTTTGTGAGCTATGACGTGGCCGAGGCGTACACGCACGTGTATGTAGTGGTGATTGTGGACGGCAAGACAATTTTGGTGGATCCCTGCCTGGAGTATTTCAATGTAGAAAAAAAGTACAAATACAAAAAAGACGTATAACATGAGCAAACTCGAAAGAATTGGCAACGACAAACCCGAACTCCCGCAGGTAGAAGGGTACACCACCAAAGCCGTGCAAAAGGTAATTAGCCTGGGCAACAAAGATATTTCCGAAATGAGCGAGGCCGAAATGGACCTGTACATTGCGCGCGAGCGCCTCAAAGCGGAACGCGATGCGGTGGCAAAAATTCGCGGCATTGGCAGCCTCAAAACACAGGGCTACCAGGACAGTGTTGACACCATCGAGGACGCTATCCAGGTCATTAACGACCCGGATGCTGATCTGCACATCGCCTGCATCGATGAACACATTACACAGGGCCGTTACAGCAATGCGCGTTTTATGAACGGCATCGGCGACAGCAACACCATTTTTGAAAAGCGCCGCGCCATTGCGCTGGGCCGCGCCAAAGACCGCGAGGCGGCAGTGGGCGATATTGGTAAGCGCAAAAAACTGAAAGAGGTCGTAAAAAACGTAAAGACCAAAACCGGAAAATTTTTAAAGAAGGTAGCAGAAAAAGCCAAGACCGGCGCGAAAGCTGTGGTTAAGGCCGTAACGCTGCCGCAGCGCCTGGTGGCAAAAGCCATTTTGGAGGTTACGCTTCCAAAGGCGGCGCCGTTCTTTTTATACCTGTTTATTAACGATGCGGCCCTGATCGCCAAACTGCCTGAGAAAGCGCGCAAGAAAAGAAAGAAAGCCGAAAAGATGGCCGACTTTATTGTGAACGGGATAGGCATGAAGCGCAATCACTTTATGGGCATCGTTCGCACCGGTATTATTAAGCAGATGGGCAAATCGCCTGAAACAATTATAGCAGCTCAGATCGGCGGAAAAAAGCTAAGCGGCATCGGCGACATTGGAAATATCTATGGCGCAGCCTTTACCGCACTTATTGAGATCATCGGCAAGCTGGTGTCCATTTTCAAAAAGAAAAAACCGGACGAGGATGTTACTGCCGCCGATGGCCCCAGCCCGGACGATTTTGCCGGCATGAGCGAAAAAGACACAAAAACACTTGCATCCGACGTAAAGAAGCAATCCGACAACCAGGACTTTGACAAAGACACCGAAGGCGGTGGAGGTAGTGGCAAGGATCACAATGAAAGCGGCGGACGCAAGGTCTGGAAATCGTTCTAATTATTCACTTAAAAAACCATCACAATGGCAAAAAAAGCAAAATCTGGCAAAGCCATCGACCGCTCGTTGAAAGCAACACGCGCGCAGATCGCCAAGATAAAAAAGGCAAAGCGCGAGAAAGCCGCCGCAAAGAAAAAAGCTGCAAAGCTGGCCACTTTAAAGAGGCAACTCGCTACCCTGAAGAAAGGGAAGTAAGGAATTAACAACGGCAGAACAAGGCTCGTCGAATTGTTTAATCCTTAAAAAAACCTACAATGGGAAAATTAAATTTCAAGGGCGCAGGTAAGCGCATACTGAACCGTGCAGGCGGTGGTTTCACCGGCGGCGCAATATCATACGGAATCGATAAGCTCGGATCGGGGTGGAACCCCTGGCTGCGCATGGGCCTGAAAGCAGGCATCGGCGCATTGGCACCTGAGCTGGCGCAAAAAAACGAGTTCATGCAGCACGCCGGATCCGGCATGGTTGCATGCGCTGTGCAGGACTTAGGCCATCACGTGCTTGATGGCGGCACAACCTCTGGAGTCGGCAACGCTGCCGGCGACGAAAAAGAATACGTCGTGGATGTGGATGCTGACATGAGCGGCACACAGAACGATGCGGCAAACAGCGCAATGGGCAACGACGACGCGTCTGAAAGCGCGATGGGTGCTGCCAACAGCGAAGACGAAGAGCAGGAAGAGGACTAGTCGCTGATCTTCTTAAAAGGTAAACACAAGCGGGATTTTGGCTCAATCACTATTGTGTAACCCTTAAAAAAGAAGTAAGCAAAATGAACTTACAAAGACAAGCGGCTAAGCCCGCACTGAAACCCTTAACGCCTGGGAAGAGTGTTTATCACAACCTCAAAACGCGTTACAAAGAATCCGGCAATTTCCCTGCACCCTCTTTTTTGCGGGTGGACCAGGTCCTTGCCAACAATAAATCGCGCTACAAGTTCGACATCAAGGCCGCCTCGACAGACGCTGCCCCGGAGCTGCGCCTGGATCGCAACGACTTGTTCGTTGCAACCCATATAGGAATTTTCCTTGTGGCCCAGGACCGCAACAAAAAAGGCCGCGAGGTGTTGCAGTCATACCCTAACCAGGTGATTTTCCCGGCTGCGGCAGGCTTTGACCCCGAGGACCTGGAGGCGATCTATAACGGTTTCCTGACCATGAAAGTGGGCAGCACCGTGAACATCGAGTCCCTGTCTATGCAGAACTTCCGCAAAGTTCCGCAGACACAGCAAAGCGCCAGCACCAACCGCTCGCAGTGGAACCTCAAAGACCAGTGCTACAAGCCTGAAACAACGCTTGAGCTGCACGGTACGGCGAACATTGATATTGAAGTGGAATTCCCCACTTACAACAATATCAAAATCGCCTACGACGGAGAGGGAACCATCGATCACAAGATCGCCATGCTCGCCTTTGGTTACCTGGTGAAAAACGGGGCCGCTCCTCTGAACAAGTAAGCGAAAGATCACAAACCCATAAAAAGGGCGCGCCCAGCGCGCGCCCTTTTTTTTAAAGTCAAGGACGAAAATGAAAAAAATTAAAACCCGCAATATTGAGTACGTCGAGGTGGCGTGCGATACCGCAAAAGACAAATTAAAGATCGGGGACATCGAGGTTTTGCGCGGCAAAAAAGTAAAAAGCGTTACCGCGTTCCGAGTGGATAACGTAACCAAGTCTCCCGACGGCAATGCGCTGGCCAACGCCAACGCGTTCAAGTGCGCATATCTTAAGCTGCGCATCAAAGGCAAGGATCGCATTAACGAGGCACCGTTAAGTGATTTTGACAGCACGCTGCAAAACGGCAAGCGCTGGACCATGCCGGAGGCCGTGGAGCTTGACCTTACAAATTCATATATCACATTGGGCGACAAAGCAACCCAGGTCAACGGGGAGGTGTTCCTTTTGAATTTTGAATTTGACGAGCTGGCCGACGACATCAATGCGCCGTCGAAAGAAGCCACTAAGAAATAATTTTTTTAGCCCCGATAGATGATACAAGGACGAGAAAACCTTAAGAACTGGATGCACGCCAATGGCATTGTAAACTGGCGCTTAAAGTCGGGGGAAACCTGGCTTTCGAGTTACGCCGTTGAAAGCGCCAACACAAACGACGCGTGGACTGAAATGGACCGCACCCTTACCTATTTTTCAAAGGGCCGGTACACCGTGGAGGGCAGTTCCCTGCATTTTACTGAGGGCGGCAAGGTGAACAAGGCAAGCGCGTCGGGCAGGTACAAGGTAGAATTTGACCACACCGACGGCTTTGGCACTATGAGCGGCCCGGCGGTACAACACCAGCCGGCGGTCGACGTGGCCGGTGAGATTGCGCGCGCCCTGGCAGATTATGACCAAAAGCGCGAACTAAAAGACCTCAAAGAAAAAGTATCCAAGCTTGAGACTGAAAAAGAGAAGTTAGAAAAAGAGATCAAGACACTGGAGAAACAGGATCCGCTTACGCGCATAGCGGGCCGCCTGGAGCCCTTCATTGGCCGGATGATCGATTACCACATGGGCGCAAACGTACCCGCGCCGCAGATCGGTGATATTAACACGGACGATTTTGATGCGCGCCTTGAAAAAGCCTTTAGCGATTGGAATGAAGTAAACGAGGCAACCAAGCTGGTAATTATTGAAAAGATCGCCAGCCTGAGTAAAGCCGACCCGCAGATGTACGCCAGTGCCCGCGGCATTTTAATGACACAGAAATGAAAATTTTACACGACATAACCAAAGCCGGGTTGGTGGCCACGCCAAACAAAGATCGCACACCCATTTACGATAAACCTGTAGGCGGGCAAAAAATTGATGCCATTGACACCAATACAACCGTGGGCAGAACCGCCGGCGATATTCTGTGGGATGACAATGGCAAGGTATGGATGCGCATGAACCTTACCAAGGTGGCCGCAGTCAATAAAAAGGACATTGGCTGGGTGCGCCTGGACAATGTGGTTTTATCAAAAGCGGCTGCCAGCCCTGCCGCCGAGGGCAAAGCCCAAGGTCTTATTAACGATATGCTTAAGCAGGACGCCGCCATTGTGGCGCGGCTCCAGCGCGTATATAACGCGGCGTTTAAGCTCAAAAAACAGGGCAAAGACGTTACCAAGATCACCGCCATAATGAGCAAACTCCTAAGCGGGGTGATCGTTCGCCAAAACAAGCTTAAGAACACCAGCGGGGTTAAGATCACCAAAACGCTGCAAACAAATATTGTGGTGAACGACAAATCGGAAATTTCCGGTATTGGCGTTGCGCCGCTGGTCATTGCCGGCGCTGCGGTGGTGGTTGGTTCGGTGGCGACCATAGCCCTATACTACGCGTTCAGGCCGGACTATTATGACAGCAAAAAGGACTTTGTTATTACGGCTGATCTGGAAAAAATGATCGATGCGAACATTTCCGATCCGCAGAAACGCGAGGAGCTTAAGCAAAAAATAAAAGAGACGGCGCAGGAACAGCTGCAAAAAGCTTTCGAGGACGGTCAAACCAAACAGCGCTTTGCAGATATATGGAGCGTTGGCAAGTATCTGGCCGTTGGCGTGGGGGTCTATTTTTTAGCAACGAACATGAACAGAAATAAGAAATGAACGATTATCGCGCCATGATACCGCACACGCTCCAGTGGGAGGCCGGGATTTCTGCCCGCAAGACGGACTCCGCATCCGCGGATCCCATTCGCGGCACGTTCGTTATTAACGGCAAAAAGTATGTGGACCCGCACACCAATAAAGGAATAACCTGGGCCACATTCAAGAGCTACGCCAAAATTTTAGGTTACGAGGCCACACCGGACCTTTTCTTTAAGATGCCGCAAAACATCTGGGAACAGATTTTTAAACGGGCCTACTGGGACCGGGTACACGCCAGCGATGTTAACAGCGCCGCCATTGCGCAGATCATTACGCAATGGGCCTGGGGCAGCGGCGTTGGCGGCTGGTATGCGGCAAAGCAAAAGTATGTTGGCGCGCTGGGCATTATGCGTAATTACCTGCACACTAAAGGCTACGTCGTGGGCGACTGGCAAACGGCAGTGGACCGCCTCAATACAGTGATCCGCTCGCAGGGTGAGCGAAAAACAGTGGACGAGCTGTTTGCCGCGCGCAAAGCCTTTTTATTAGCCATACCGGGCGATGCCAACGACAAAGGATGGTTGCGGCGCATGGATGATTTTTACAAACACGTTACGACTTTCATAAAAGATAACCCAGGCACCAGCACAGGGATCGTGGCAGCAATCGCCATCGGTGTTTTTGCCGCAATGTTAAGCAACTGATGAAATACAAATTTGAATATACTTTCGACCTGATAACTAAAAACCAGGTGGTGTCGGGGAACGGATGTAATTACATTCGCTTCCGCAATGTGGCTGCCGCAGAAATTGCGGACACCGCCACGCTGGACCGCGCCGCGCCGCTGATCGCCGGCGACGAGGGTGTTACGCTGGGCAGCCATAACAACCCGGAGGGGACCATCGATCAAGATTTCAAAATAAAATTTGAGGGGCTCGGCGCTGACAAACGCATCCTGGTTACCCGCATGTATGTACGAACCATAAAAAAATAAAGCCATGAAAAAAATTTTAGCAAAACTTCTTTCGCTCGAATTGAGCGACTATTTAAAGGCGCTGGCGCTGGCCATTATTACGCCGCTACTGATAGCTTTACAGCAATCACTCGACTCCGGTCAATGGCATATTGACTGGAAACACGCGGCAATGGAGGCGCTGGGTGCCGGCATCGCCTATATTCTTAAGAACTGGATTCAGGCGCAACCAAAGCAATAAAATGCTGCAACTCTTTCCGCACATACACCAGTTTGCGCAAGATCATCCGGCGATCATTAACGCGGTGGACACACTTCTATCCATTGGGCTGCCAGTTCTGGGCATTACGCTGGTGGACGTGCATACCGTCGCGGCCATTGCCGTGTCTGGACTTGCCATTGTGTACAACGGCGTGCGGCTGTATGACTATTTTAAAAAACGAACCAAAAACCCCAAACAATGAAAAAACTTTTTCCACTTCTAATCGGCTTACTGCTATGCGCCGCCATTGGTAGCGCAAAGGGTCCTGGGCCAGGCGACACGTCGGCCACTTCTGAATATAATCCCAGCGCGGAAGAACTTGCATACCTGCGGGCAATCTTTGCGCCAGGCGACAGCTGCAATCCTACTCCGTGTAGAAAATTCAGAGGCCCGGAGGCATCGGATAAATTTCAGATATACGCCGCCATCAAATACAAATTCCCGTCGACCACTGCCGCAGATTCCTGTACGCCTGCGGTGTGCAGGGCTTTTGTACACCCGGATAATTATATGATCTATGCGGCTATTAAAGGCATTAACCTTTCCTCCTTAAGCGGCTCGGCATGGAACCTAACTGGCAACGCCATAACCGCGGACAAGTCTATGGGGTCAACCACTGCAAAGTCGGTAATTTTTATAAGCAATAACATCGAGCGCTTTAGAATGAAAAGCGACGGCAAGCTGCGTTTCACATCATCTATTTATGCAGCGGACGATGTTCTTTCGGTTGACGTTAATAACAGATCCCTGGCCGACGCTTCGGGTGTTACTGCTTTCAGTTATGCGGACCGAAGGCTTTACAGGTCTGACAATGAATTAACGCTTGATTATGAAAACCGCATCCTTTGGTATAGTTCGGCATTAAAATGCCTGGACTTTGCATCTTTCCTATTGTATGATACGCAAAACCCGCAAAAAATTTCTATCAACTTTGGGGCGCGTATGATGTACGCTAATTCGCAGGCTGAATGCCTTGATTATTCCGGCGACTTTCTGAAATTCAAAGGAACAAGCATTTGCGACGTATCGGCATTTGGCGGCAATCATTTAAGAATAGCGGGCGACCCGGACGGCACGACCGGAAACGGTATTAAACTATTTGCCTATTCACCTACCGGCGGCATAGGCTGGGTATCCGGGCTTGAATATAAAAACGTGGCAAGCGGTCGCCCTATACTTGAATTGCAGCCTGGCGGCGGCAGCGTGCAAATTGGTGCCGGCACTCCGGACGCCAGCTCAATTGTTGAGATCACCAGCACCACGCAGCTTTTCAGGATTACACCCATGACCGCAGCCCAGGCGAACGCGATCACGCCGGCGGAGGGCAGCCTTGTGATGGTTTCAACCACCAACGGAACATTCCCCGCCGTGGGCCTGTATCTTTATGTAAGCGGTGCCTGGACACAGCTTTAAAAATGAAATGGATCTTACCCATAGCTTTATTTGCCACCTGCGCCTGCTCGCCGCAAAAGCGCCTGGACCGGCTGGTCAAACACCACCCGGAGCTGTTACGCAGCGACACGGTAACGGTACACGATACAGTGAGGCCGCAGCCCGTGAAAGGCGACACCGTGGTAAAGCCCAAAATTGTAAATGGGTTCCCGCAGAACGCAGCCGAGGCAAATGATCTGGTTAAGCGCATCCGCAGCTTATACGGCGACAGTATTGAGGTAGAACAAAACGGCATTATAACAAAAGTAATTTTCCGGGACAATGGCGATGTGCAGATCAAAACCGTGTACGTCCCTAAGCCGGTTATTAAGGCTGTGCGTGTGCCGCTGGTAAAATACCAGATTCTAAAAGAACAGATCACATGGCAAGATCGCTGGGTGTGGATACTGCTGGGCGCGCTGATCGGCGCGGCGCTGGTGTTTTTCCTCACGCTTTATTTTGTTCTGTGGCGATCAAAAAAAGAATCGGGCCGGTGATGATTTCTCGTCCTTGCCAATCCGAAAACCCTGCCCTGACCGGCGGGGTTTATTTTTTCGTCCTATCTTTGCTGCGCTGCCTCCATCGAGCGGAACCTGGTAAGGGCTGGGACTCATGTGTACCCGTGGGGATAATGGTTAAGAGCCTTTAAGCAAGAGCCTCGCAGAAATGCGGGGCTCCGCAGCTTTTAGGCGGCGTTAATTCGCCGCAGTTCATTGCTCACCACATCGATGTTCACCTTTGCGTAATATTCCTCCGTGGTGCGTATGCTTTTGTGCCCCAGCATGGCCGACACCGCCGGCAGGCTGTACCCTTCATTGTTCAGCTTTATCATGGCAAAGGTCTTGCGCCCGGTGTGGGTGGATATGCGCTTGTTGAAACCCACAATAAAGAAAATTTCCTTTAGGATCCGGTTATAGGTGCAATTGGCCATGCGTGGCAGCTGGTGGTTATATTTCTCCCACAGCCGGCGCGTTTTTTCAAAGTAAGGAATGAGCGCGGCCTCCCCGCGCTTGTTCCGGGGCTTGATGATGTAAACCCGCTGGTCCTTTGGGTTGGTGAACATGTGAGACTTGTTTACAGCCATTGTGTCGCCGTAATCCATGCCCGTGTAACATGACCACAGGAACAGGTCGCGAACGCGCGTTAAATAGGGGGAAAAGAACTGCCAGCGCTCAATTTCCAAAAGCTCCTCCGGGGTCAGGTGTATGATCTTTTTTTTGTGTTCCTTTTTAAGCCTGAACTGGTGGAGCGGGTTGTGCTTGATAATTTCCTCGTCCACGGCCCAGGCCAGCACCTGCACCACCTGGCGGGCAATGCGGACGGCATGGTTGCGGCTGTGCTTTTCAAGCTGGGCGCGAAACAGGCGCTTTGCGATGCTGATGGTGAACTGCTCGGCCTCGATGTGGCTCAGTTGCTCAGTGCGCAGCCAGGCGGCAATTTTTCGGTAACGCTTCCAATAGTTTTCGATGGTGCCAGGGTGTTTGTGATCTTCACACTTTGGGTTTTGATAAAAAGCGATGAATTGCTCAAAGAGGGGGAGAAACAGCATAGTGCAGTCGGTTTCCCTAAGTAACGGAGTTAACGACATTTTTTGGGGGTTGAATGGGTTTAGATTTCGACAGATGGATGTGTATAACGCAGATGGTGTGTAGTACAAACCACTACACAGGAATATCTTTTACGCTGGCGTACTGAGACGCATCCAGTCCTATAAGGCGGAACCGGGCGTTGGCCAGATTATCAAAGGACCACTCCAGGCCCCAATTCTTATGATGGGGAATGTCTGCCAGCTGCACGATCTTGCGCAGCTTATTGACTTCTGCCATCGCTTTTATGATGGCCTCGTCTGCTATCTTTTGTTGCTTTTCAAATGCGGTCATGTTAGGGGTGTTTGGGTGAATAAAAATAAAAAAGCCCCTGCCTGGTTAGAGGAGGGGCTTTGGTTCTTTAAAAGGTGTCCCGGTTATACTTGCTTTGCGACGACCCTTGCACCGTTGTGTTGGTGATCCCGCTGGGGTCCGAATCCTGGACCCCTGTATAACCGAGCTGCCCTTAAGCAGCCGAGGTAATTAAACGCCCCATTTTTGCAGTGGGGCCGGTTGGTTTAATTACCCGCAGAAAAGACTTTTTGCCCCCAGTTATGTTACGAAGCAATTCCTTGTAAAATTCAACTTGTTCTTTCAGTTCAGCTACAAGGGCGTCCTTGTATGGGTCAATGACCCTGCCGGGACCGCGGTTTGCCTCAATTGCATACGTAGCGCGCACCTTAATTGTGTTCACATCCTCTTCAAACACCGGATCCCCTGAGCCGTTATTAAACCAGTTCTGATTTAGGTTAACACAGTCAACAAATTCCTCCTCGAATTCATCTGACATTGTGCCCCCCTCAGCTTTTACAACTGATGAGGTGGAGCGCCCCATGAGATCCGCTAGATCCTCTTGACTTAGCTTGAGCGCCTTGCGCACAGCCTTTATTTTCTCGCTTTTTTTCATTATTCACATTTTAATTGTTAATAAATTTGTAAGTATTTACTTGTATTTACTAGTATATACTTTTATGTTTGCATCATATTACGTGTAAAGATATACATATAGCAATGAGAAAAGCAAGTAAAAAAAGCTCCAAAAGTGGAACTATCACTAAGCCAGATGATTATTTTAAGGCTATTGTGCAAAGCTGTAAGGATGATCTTCCACCAGATTGGAAAGAACGCGTCCTAAAAAAGTTTCCCGCCATTAACAATCCCAAGGGGTTTACTCTGTTGCAGAACATTTACCATTTAAAAAGCGCCGCCAACGTGGAGGTAATCTTATACATGGCTGACCTGGCCGGGTATGTTCAAAGAAAGGGGGACGCCGCATGATGCCCGGAACACTTGTGCGCTGCATTGCGTACCCATCCGAAGAACTGATTTTGTGCGGCCAGCGCTTCCCGGTTAAGGGCCGCATCTATACGGTGCGCGGGGCTTTTAACTGCCATCTAACGGATCGCCCGATGCTGCATCTGGAAGAGATCAAAAACCCGGAAATAATACCGGGGCTCGGCTGGTCTGAAATAGGATTTTTTACTGAGGCTTTTGAGATCATCAAGGCGCACACGCCTCCGGGCGGCGCACATGGCCCGGACACCAGCGAGCTTTTTTCTGATCGCCTTTTTAACCAGCTTAAAAATAACAACGCATGAAACCCGGATCGCTCGTCGAATGTGTACACCAATATTCGCTTGCTACGCTCAGCATGGAGCCGTTGCTGAAATTCCCCACCAAAGGTGAAATGTACACGGTGCGTGGGATCTATCATCTGGAGGGTGAACCGCTACCGGCAATCACTTTGGAAGAAATCACAAACGACATTAGAGACACCGAGGCCGGATGGATGGAGCCCGCGTTCCCCATTGAATACTTCCGCGAAATCATTTTGCCACCCGCTTTTGTAAGTGAGCTGGAGCAAGTAACACAGCAACCAATTTTAATTAGCCAATATGAGTAAGCACAGTTTCAGAATTACGGTCCTGCAAAATTGGATCGCGGGCCTAAAGCCCAAAACCAAAAAGAAAAAAGCGGTCCCCGCCGAACAGTGGAACCCGAAAGTAAAACCCTTTAACCTTAAATAATATGAAACAGATCACTTTGGACGAATTCGAAGCAATGGCGCTGGAAGCCATCAAGGACGCAGAAATCACAGACTGTGAGCAACTTCTTGTGAGTTTTAAGAAATGGAAAAGCATGGATGGCAGCCATCACAATAACAGCCCCTTCTATGTGTGCTTTTATTGCGCGGGCGACAATAATTGCTCCGGTAGCGCCACCACCCCGCAAATGGCAATCTATGAGGCTATACAGGCGCATATCAAAAAGCGCGTGGCCACAACCGAATCCGAGCCCATAATTCGCTACGAAGGTTAGGCCATGCCATTCTACTTAACCCTCGGCATAAAGGCCACTGCGATAATTCTGGCGCTACTGATCTGCGCGGGTTGGGCGGTGTACAAAATAAAAAACTGGCTTATTCTCAAAATAGCAATTCATCGATTAACTAACCATAAAAACCAAAACAAAAAAAGCATGTACAAATTCACACTTAAGCCCCAGGGAGCGCCGGCAGATCAAGATCCGGTAACCTTTTTAGCCGTTGACGAGAGCAGCGCACGATTGAACTTTCAGTTACTGCAAGGCAGCGCCAACCCCGAAAAGCCCGTGGAAATCGCCATCGTGAACCCCAGCGGGGAAACCATTGAACACGCCGTATTAAGGCCCAAACACTAATCGCATGGAAGAGACTGAAAAAAAAACCAATGGTTTTGTGGTCTACCAGACCGAACAGATCATCCAGCTGGTGCGCGTGGTGGACGGAAAAGATAACCCGCAGCGCTGCCCCTACACATCGCCCACGGTGGTTCCGCAAAAGACATCGCTCGGCAAGGTAACAATGGAGCCGTCCATTGCGTGCTGCGATAACACCTGCCCTTTATTTGAGCTGGACGAAAAAACAAACAAAGTACGGCTATGGTGTGCCGGGCGCTTTATCGATCTGCTGGAAACAGATGACAAGACGATCCCGCTCAATGCAGTAAAAGGAACCGGAATAATAATCCCTTAACACTTTGGCAAATGCAGAAACCGAAAACAGATTTAAAGGCAAAATTCAAGGCGCTACCCGCCGGCAAAAAAAAGTCGATCATAAAAGAGTTCCGCGGCAAGTTCGACCGCAGCCTGCGGACCTTTTATGAACGCATCCGGGGCACGTATAAGAACGTGTACCAGGAGGAGCTTGATTACCTGAACGAACTAATAACCCAATAACCTTATGAGACATTTCGCGCTTATGCTGGCCGTGTGCGGCCTGGCCTTTATATACTCTGCCGGCAGGGAACTGTACGCCACGTACAAATACTACCGCCGCGAACACTACAAGTCGGACGTGTTCAATAACCCGCCGCCGCCCTCATTCGGCATGTTCATGGATGGCATGTTCTTTATTTTCCACGTATGCCTCGACGGGTTTTTCTGGTGCATTTACTTTAATGTGTAGGGCGATGAATGACCGCACGAAAATATTCTTTGTAAACGGCCCCGATGATCTTAAGACGATCAAAAAGGGGGCGCTTATCCGCGTGCTATCAATTACGGATGAACACGCCAGCCAGTACCCGCACGAGGTCTGTATAATGGAAAAGCTTGTGTGCCTGCTTAGTAACACGATTTTTTTAGTTGAAACGACGCGCGGTCGGCAGGTGCTGGTCCACTACGGGGCAAAAGTGAAAGTACAGTTAAGTGATCTGGATAACGATTTTTTAAAACATACGCCATGATAAGAATGTACAGACTGCACGCTGTTTGGGTGGATGATATTAGCGGGATCGCCTGCATACACCGCAGCTTTAAGTTTCCTGATAATAAGGAAATATTTGACGGCAAAACCGAGTACGGTACGCGCGAGATCGCTTACCAGAAAATAACCAGTGAAAAAAAGACATGGCTCCTTGGTTCGCTGGAAAGCTGGTTGTGGCATAAAAAAGAGATCATCGAAGCGGGTACAGATCAAGCGCGCATAAACACCATAAAGATGTGCCTGGATAAGCTAAAAGAGTTTCACGGCCAAAGCCTGAAAACGATCTGCGGGCGCATTGTGAAAGGACAGGGCGTTTATGAAAGTCTCCTCCCATCGCCAAACAACCCCAGCCACGAAAGCAGCAAGGCAGACCTCGAGGAGCTAATTAAATTTTGTCAAACCGAAACCCAAAAACCACAAAATGTATAGAGTAAAAATTAACATTGAAACGGTCCGCGAAGGGCATCGCTTTCACGAACTAGAGGTGTCCACGTCGGTGGACCTGGATTCTGAACGGGTGGTCGATCTGAAAACCACCACGCCGGTAAATTCAGAAAAGCAGATCGAGAATTTTGAACTAATGCTATCCAGCCAGGTGGCCATCGCAGTTGAAAACCTGCGCAACCACTTAAAAATTAAAAAGCATGAATAGGAAATTTTTTAAGCTGGGCGTGAACTTGGCGGCAGGCTTTGCTATAGCCATTTTTGTGTCATTCATCCCCGATGCGTTCCCGCAGTTTTTCGGGGACTGGATGTGCAGCGGTAACAATTACACGGAGCGTTTGTGTCAATACCGGGTCGATAACCACGACCCGCATACCTGGCATTGGGGCTTTAGGCACTGGCTTTTTATGCTCATGGGCCTAGTGCTTTTTATTCTGAACGCGTTCCGGGCCTTTACTCTATTTGAAAACGACGAAACAAAATAACCTTATGACAGGAGGAATTTTCATAAATGTAAATTATTCGCTGGAGCGTCTGAACTTCCGCGACATTGAGTACGTGCAGGCAATGGCAGATTACTGCCAGATATACACCCGAGACAAAAGGCGCTTAACCATTCACAAAACGCTTAAGGGGTTTGGTGAATTTCTGCCGCATTATTTCTACAGGTGCCACCGGTCCTTTATCATCAATACGAAGCTGGTGTCCAGAATTCCCAAAGGCCGCGACCATGTGGTAATTGACGGGCATCCCGTACCAATTGGGGAACAGTATTTAGCGGAATTGTTAAACAAACTTTTGGTGTGTTAGAATGAAACAATACGATTACCAGTCTGCAAAATTTGCCAGTGAGCAAAACAAGGTGCTTCAAAAACTGCTCGGCCTGACCGACGAGCAGGTGTGGGACCTCCGCTCTACGTGGTGCGGCTATGCGCGTCGAATTTTTGAAAAGCCGTTAACGGCGCGCAAAAAGTACGAGCTGTTTCTGATGATGGACGACGTAACCGATTTTATACCGTGGCGCTTTTGGGATGATCTGGTAAAAGATTACAAGCAGCGCACCACGCCCCCACCTAACCAATTAACCCTATTCTAAGTATGAGCAAATGTTATATCGCCGGCAAGATCGGCAACCTGCCAATTGAACTTGTAAAAGATCAATTTGAAACTGCAAAAATTGAGGTGGCCAAATTGGGCCTTGTGCCTGTGTCTCCGCTTGATCTGCCGCACCAGCACGAGCGCACATGGGAGGCATACATGCGCGAGGATCTTACCGCTATGCTGCAATGCACGCATGTGTACGCGCTTCGCAACTGGCGCTTAAGCCCAGGCGCTACCATTGAAATAGAAACGGCGCTAAAGGTTGGTATTAATGTAATACACCAGCGCGCCAATGGCTAAGCAGGTAAACAGAAACGAATGCCGCGATAAGTTCCTGCGCGAGTACGGCATCGACGAAAATGAGATCGTGTTCCGGCACCGGGAGCGCGGGGATGACAGCTGGTCCAATAGTGAGCTGTTCACCGGCGACAAAAAGGGTAACATGCGCATATACTATCCTACCCTCGACGGCTATCTTGAGCAGCACAACAAAAAAGGCGAAATGCACGACACGTTCCGCGTGCGCCTGGCCAACCCCTTTATGAAGGATGGCAAGCCGGTTAAGTATCTGATGGACGGCAAAAACTGCATTTTCTTCCCCCCGCAGATGGTCCAGGCATACCAGGCCGGCACGGAGATCCCGGTGCTGTGCATCACTGAGGGCGAGAAAAAAGCTTTTGTGGCGGCGCGCTGCGGTTTTGATATTGTGGGTATTTCTGGCATTTGGAATTTCTGCACAGATGTGAATGTGCGCGAGGGGCAGCAAAGCGAATTAATGCCATCGCTTAAGGAGTTTATTAAAAAGTGTCGGGTGCAAAAGGTGGTGCTTTTGCACGACAGTGATGCGCTGGATATTTCTGAAAGCGCCAACAAAGCGGCCACGGACCGGCCATCTGGTTTTTACCAAAGCGTGAAACGCTGCGCCGAGCTGGTATTTCAGGAGGGGTGTAAATTCTACTATTCATACATTAACCCGCACCTGTCCGAAAACGGCGAAAAGTTGGGCCTTGATGATCTGCTTAAGTTGTGCGCCTTTAACCACCGCGTCGCTTTTGATTTTGTTGAAAGCGTGGAGGAGGCCCGCTTTACTTCTTATTTCTGCACTACCAAAATTGAGTACATAAAACCTGCGTTCATTAAAGAAATTTTCCGGCTGAACGACCCCGAGGACTTTTATAAGTACCACAAAAAGGCGCTCGCCTCACATAAGGAGTTCCGCTTTGAACACCGGCTATTTAGAATCGATCACACCACGCACAAGCTCGAAGAGATCAAAGAGCGCAACCGCGACAATGTGTGGGTGTCAAATGGCTGTTACCGGGGCACAGATGTTAAGGGCAACGAAAAGACCTTTTCCAATTTCACCATGAACGTGCTTTTTTTGCTGCGCAGTTCTACCAACCCAAAGCGCATCGTCGAATTTAAAAACATCATTGGGCAGGCGTGCGTTAAAGAACTTACGATGGAGGACTTTGTTTCTGTGTCCTCATTCAGAAAAAAATTGATCGCCGACGGCAGCTTCATATTTAAAGGCGACATGTACGAGCTTTTGAATTTACAGGAAATGCTTTTCAAAGAGGAAAAGACCGCCAGCGAATTAACCTCGCTGGGCTGGCAAAAGGCCCACAGCTTTTTTGCCTGGAGCAACGGCTTGACCGCCGAGGGGCGCTTTTACCCCATTGACGAGTACGGCATTGTGCAGTTTCACGAGGACCGCTTTTATCTGCCGGCGTACAGTAACCTGTACAGCGATGCCGATGAAACCTTTAAGAACGAGCGCAATTTTAAGCACATCGACACCAATGTAAATTTTGAACAGTGGGCCGGTGCCTTTTACCGGGCTTACAAGCACAATGGCCTTGTGGGGATCTGCTTTTACGTGGCGGCGCTGTTCCGCGATCTGATCTTTGACGAGTACAATGAATTTCCGCTCCTGAACCTGTTCGGGCAAAAGGGCTCCGGCAAAAGCACGATGGCCAAAAGCCTTATGTATATGTTCGGCCACCCGCAGCCGGCTATATCACTGGAAAACGCCAGCTCCACCAAAAAGGGCATGTACCGAAAATTCTCACAGTTCCGCAACGCTATTGTGTGGCTGGATGAATATAAGAATAACATGCACCCCGATCTGATCGGCTTACTTAAGAACCTGTACGATGGCATTGGGTACGAGCGGGCGCAGACCAGCCAGGACAATAGAACGCACAATAACCCGGTGCTGAGTTCTGCCATCATTTCGGGACAGGATATGCCAACCATCGACCCGGCGCTGTTTACGCGGGTGGTGCTTTTGATGTTCAGGCAAAACGTATTTACGGAGGCTGATCGCGCCGCATACAATGAAATTAAAGAGCTGGAGAAAAAAGGGCTTACCTGCATCACCAACGAGCTGATCGCGCACCGCTCACTGATCGCCCAGAAAAACCGCGAAGAGTTTAAAAAGTGGCTGGACCGTCTGAACAAGGATTTTAAGCTGGATGATATGCCGGACCGCCTTTTGAAAAATGCCGCGATGATCTTAGCGCCGGTGTCGGTGTTTGTGGAAGAGAAATTAATAAAGTTCCCGGTGTCGATGGGTGTGCTGTATGCTGCGTTTACCGACGTTCTGAAACAGCACAAGGCACTGCTTAATGATAACCAGGAAATAAGCCAGTTCTGGAATGTGGTGGAGGCTTTGTTTTTTGAGGGTATTGTGTCTGCGGAAAAGGGCCATTTTACTTTTATTCAGGATTGCATCGCTGTGCGATTTAACCTGGTGTATCAAGCCTATTCCGAAAAGTACCGCAAGTTACACGGGCGCAACGGTCTGGACAAAATGACCCTCGATAATTACCTGCAAAATGATAAGGCCTTTGTTGAAGTGCGCAAATCGGTGCGCTTTGAAAATAGCGTTACCAGTGGGTACATTTTCAAATACAAGATCCTGGGCATTGATCTGCAAAAGCAGGTGCCCACAACTGCGGAGCCGCCAGCTGGCGGATCGCCATCCATTCACACAGATACCGTCGCCGATTTCTAAATGACCCTTACCCGCGAAAATAATATGGACCTCATGGCGCGTTACAAGGACGGGCACTTTGACCTGGCCATCGTGGACCCGCCGTATGGCATTGGCATGGCGCAGAACGCGGGGCTAAGTACCGGGTACACGGCAAAGGATTGGGATAAGGCTATACCCCCCCCCCGAATATTTTCG
>Ga0196981_1000299_pt1 | contig 22193 bp, 28 predicted proteins | sample S3_2013CmetaG_FD_155462 | JGI IMG/M metagenome (GOLD analysis project Ga0196981, IMG submission 155462) | Soil microbial communities from Anza Borrego desert, Southern California, United States - S3_20-13C | ecosystem: Environmental > Terrestrial > Soil > Desert | place: USA: California... | reverse complement strand
TGGTCTGCGGGCAAAATCGTTCCATGCAGCTTGCGATGCTCATCCCGGACCCGACCGTCGCCAATGGTCTTGTATTCCAGAAGGCTCTTGTTGTCAATGAACTTTTGCCATTGCGCGGCGGACGAGCTCGCACGAACCGCATAGTTGTACTCTGCCTTCAGCCACGCATCGTAATACTTTTCGCTGATCGGTTTCGCCAGCTTTTTGAACTCGCTGAAAGGAAGCCGTGAGCCATCCGGTTTCGTCAGAGATTCGGTGAGCTCCAGGATGTTTGCATGGTTCTTAAAAGCAGAGAATACATTCACATTACGCCGGAGCTCCAGTATGGCAAGCTGAGCTTTATCAAAGAACGACGGTGCGGCACCCCAACCCTCACGAATTGCTTTCCAGTACTGCTCGGTCTGAGCCTTCCAGAGATCTGCGTCGATATCGCCCGCCTGGATCTTCCGGTCATATACCTTTTTGATCGTTCGCTCAACGAGGCTATCAAGGTCAGGTATCTCGCCGGCCGCATCCACCAATGGACCCTTCCAGGCATAGAGCCCGAGGACCTCAAGATTTATTTCAATAAGTCGGTCGGTGATCGCCTGGCCCCGCCTCTGCGGGGCGCGGATTTTTTTGCGCGGCCACCTCCGGAGCCCTTAGGATCTTTCTTGTCCTGGTCTTCGGCCTCCTCCTGATCCGGATCTGACTCGTCCATCACGATATACCGGAACTGACGTTCAGCCAAAGGATATCCGTGTTCGATCAGGAATGGGAACAAGATGTCGTTAATGTGGTAGGTTTGCTTGCGCTTACGTGCCTCAACATAAGCGTCCAAAACACGCTCATGTACCTCTGAGCTTCCGACAAACGCTTTCTCGTCACTTGTGCCGGTTTGCCAGGTGAAGGCCTTCGAGATCTCGTCGTTGCAGAACAGGGCCTTCTCCTTGTAGATCTGGTAAGAGTCTTTGAACGTCGGCTCTTTCAAGTCAACTTCATCCTCCGGGTCAAGGATCATCCACAAGTTGTTCCCAAACTCCTCACACATCTTCTGAAGCACGTCGAGTTCCTTTGGATCGCTTGTGGCTGCCTTTACGGCCAACATCGGCATAGCAAACTTCTCACTATGTCTTGCCCAGTCCGTCCTGACTGCATTTTTCCAAATGCGCTCGGTCGCGGCAACCATGAGGATTCCAAGGTTGTCTTTCTTACCGAATTCGATCAGCCGAAGCGGCTTTCTGAACTTGTCGTCGCGAAAGGGGATTCCGGTCTCATGACTTGGATGCATCACGATCAGGCCATCCTCCGGACGAACATGCTCACGCTCGATCAGGTCGATTTCGTTGAATTCAAGTGAGACACCCTTCTTTGTTGACGGTACCAAGTCGAGGAATTGAACTAAGCTGTGTCCCCAAAATCTCGCCTCTTCGAAATAGGTACGGTAGTCTTCAAACCACTGCGTCTGCAACAGTGCCGTTGCCACCTCGTCGATGTCGTCGGTACCAGTTTTAAAAACTGCGAAAGGCGAGCCAACAACTTTGTTAATTGCTTTTTCATACTCGCCGATGATGTGACCGTCCTTTAACGCCTGATGGTAGTACTCATACAACAACTCTCTGCGCGGCCTGAGCTTGTCTTCTGCTATCATTATGGCGGTCTTCAGCTCATCCATCCGCATGCTGGCAACAAAGGTTCTTTGCCGCGACAGGTTAACGCTGATGCGCTTTTTACCCTTAGCCTTGAGGTCCTGCTGAAAAGTATTTACAGCGTTCATGTCGGCCCGCAGGAACTTCGGTTTCCAGTTGTCCGGTATTGACAAAGCAAATTTCATTTTTCCAAATAGTTAGGTGAAGCACCGTCATTGGCGCGTTTTAACTGACTACCCCATCTCCGTCTGGTGTATGGTTTTGTTTCACCCTCGTCGTTGGGATCCGCAACGGAGATCGGAGTAAGTCCAGGAATCGAGGCGTCGCCATCCTCGATCTTTTCAAGCTGGCTCATGACCTCATCATAGTTTTTCACGACGCGCTCCGGGACGAACTCATCGGGAATACGCTCGTAGATGTAGTAAATGACCAGTACCTTTGCCCACCTCAAGAGCACTTTATTTCTGGCATTCCCAGTCTTGCCGAGTTCAATACCCATATCGTAACGCGTTGCAAGGTGCTTCTCAATCATGCCGACTGCCTCGGTCTCCGCTGAGTTTAGTATCAAATCTTCATCTTCGTCTGCGGCCTCTAGGATTTGGTCGAGCCTTGTTGTCCGGATCTGGTACTTGTAGTCTTCCTTTGAAATGAAGTTGCTCATTAGTTAAAGTGGTGATAGAATTGAAACAGGTCGACATGTGTTTCGCCACATCTCGCGCACGGCTTCGGAGTATTCCGAAACATTGAAATATCACGTTGCTCTTCGTCTGAGCGGAGTAGCAGCGTGAATTGGATCATGTCATAAGCTGACTTATCCAACCCGAGTGGACGTTCTCCGGAATTTGCCGGTGCGGTAGGTTTTTCGCCCTCCATGTGTTTTGTTGCGTTTGTTGAGTAAATAGATGGCGCCTTCGACTGCGTCTGGTCCGTCATCATGACCATTTGGAAAAGCTAGGAACTGGTCCCGGAGGGTGATCATATCGGGATCCTTCTGTAAGCGCTTGTTGAAACGGAGACATCCACTCTCAGCAATCGGGTGAATGTCTTCGATTCGGCCGAGCTTGTCTGGCTTCTTGCGTTTGTCGGAACGAATCCTGAGTTGTTCGCCGCGGCGCTCGCCTTCAATTCGATATTCTCCGATGAACAAATCCTCTTGGATGAAGTTCGCCTCCATGTAATGTGCGCAGTTGTTCTCCATTTTACCACGGTGCAATGCGACGTGACGGACGCGACCTTTGACGATATCATCAATCATATAATGCGCCTTTATCATTGCAGTGCGTGAAGCATGACGGACCCAGGCCCAAAGGACATCATAATAAGAACCATGTTTGCCGACCAGAACGATGGCCTTTGTGTCGTTGGTTTTTGCGCCCTTGTAAGAAGGGTCATTGTATGTTATTAGCGCATCGTACCTGTCCAAAGGCAGAGGGTCGACAAACGGAAGATGCTCTTCGAGAAACATCTCACCATCCTGAATGTCGATGTGAAAATAATTTCGCATCGCGTTTCTGTATCCGACCTCTGCGAAGCGTTTGGTAAGCTGCTGGATAGTATATCTATTCCACGCCGGGACGCCGCCGTGCTCCGGGAGAAGCATCTTGTGTGTTTTGGGGTCTTCTGTTGCAAAGACCTTGATGTGAATCAAGCCCTTTCGTTTAGGATCTCCATCATTTACATCGCCAACGAAATGAGCAAGGAGATCATTGCGGCAAGTGCGGTTGTTTGCCATTATCAACTTCTTGCCTTTGATGGAAAGACAGCCAGCAAAATCGCCCAATACCCAATCTAGGTCCTCTTTGATGCGCTGCTGGTTTTTTGAGCGCCGTTTGTTTGACGCATCATCGACGATCCCGAGGTTCGGACGCTTTGACGCACGACGAACGCCAGCCGGGTTTTGTCCGAGACCAAATGACCAGAAACCTATGCCATCCGTTGTAACGAACGATCCTTCACTCCAATTTCCAATCGTCCGCTGCTCCCCAAAGTCCGCGGCAAACCTGCGGTTCTCCATGAGTTCCGCCTGAATGTCTCCAAGCAGGACCGCAGCTTTCTGCTCGTTCTCACTCGCTAGAATCAAACCACTAAGCCATCCGGTTGCCTTGAGATGCATTGGAATGAAGACGTTGACGAAAACAGATTTAGCGCTCTCTCGCGGCCATTCAAGGGCCGCAATAAGGTCGTCAGTCGTTAGCAGCTCTTTCGCCGCTTTTCTATGAAACCAGGCAAAGTCCGCATCGATGTAATGCGGAAAGTAATACTTACAAAATGCCTCGAAATTTTGTGGCTTTTTCAGTTCTGCTATGCGTTGCTCGCGCTCAGCCGCCGTCTCCGTCACTTCGACAGATGTCGCACCCGTGGCCGTCCGGATCCTTGTGCACAGATCCAACCACTCCTTGTACGCTTTTTCGTTCGGTGATACTTTGATCAGCATTTACAGATTCTTGCGTTTGAAGTTGAGGTAATCGTCGGTGTGATTGAGCAGGTCCTGCGCGAGCTTTAAGTCGCGCTCTGATATGTAGCCGATGAAGTCTTTGACGTTGTTGACGATTACCGACCAGTCGAGCTGCTTATTCTTGACGGTGGTCCAAAGTTTTTGAAGGGCGTCGATGTCGCCTTTGTCTAAAGCCGGGAGAGATTCAATCTCTTTGTTTCTCAGCTGCTCTTCGAACTTGTCCTTCTTGGCCTTCAGCGCCTGCAACTGGTAGTTGATCAACTCCCACACGTGATCTTCGGCAACGTCCTGCGCCATGTTTTTCTTTGCTCGCTTTTCTTCCCACCGGAATTTCTTCTTCCATTCAGAGATGGTTTTCTCGCTCAGCTCCAGGATCGAAGCGATTTTAGTTTGTTCCCATCCTGCATTGAATAACTCTTGCGCTGCACTCTTCTTGTCAATTGCCATGTAATAGCGTTTTGCCTTTGGCAAAAATGCCCTTAAAAGCTGCCTGTCGAAAGGGATTGTTCAGCGAGACTGCGGTGCGTAGCAGTGAGACTGCGTCACGTTGAAGTGAGACTGAAGTATCGGTTGCAGGGTGTATAAAAGCCTGTCATTTTTGGGCTTTCGATACTCACACGAACATGCAAACACAAATGATTCGCTAAATGTACGAACTCCGCGCAAAGTCAAAAACTGAATCTGAAATGCTGATGTATGGAAGCATCAGCGAGTGGGGGCGCGTTCGTGCCGTGGATCTGTTCGACAAAATTTCCGATGTCAAAAGCAAAGGGTATGAAAGACTAAAGCTCAAAATCCATTGCCCCGGTGGCTCTCAGTTCGAAGGGCTCGCGATCCTTTCACAGATGGCGACAAAAGACATCTACATCATTGGCACGGTTGAAGGAATCGCTGCCAGTATGGGGGCCGTGATCCTACAAGGATGCCACTGGCGTCAAATGGTTAAGGGCACCAGGCTCATGGTTCACGAGGGCACAGGCGGAATCATGGGTTCGGCAAACCAGATCAGGGATTATGCGGACCTAGTCGCCAGCATGAACAAAACTCTCGCTGAGATCATTTCGAAAAGGTCGAAACGAGATGCCGAGTACATTCTTAAAAACTGGATGACGGAGGGGAAGGACACGTGGTTTACTGCTGAGCAAGCTCTGAAAGAGGGATTGATAGATGAAATCATCGATGGGAATGTCGTCCCTCTCGAAAAGGAACAAGCGTCGCTCGTGGAACTGGCGGCACACTACGATCAGTTTCTGGACAAATCTGACACAACTCAAAGCGCAATGAATAAAGAAACTAAAGAAAAACTCATCAAGGATCTCGGCCTGAAAGCAGAAGCTACCGACGCGGAGATCCTCGCCGCCGTGACCGGTCTGAAATCGAATCAGAAGGAGACCGAACCAACCAAGGAGAAGACGACATCCGAAGGGAACCAGGCAGCAATTGACGTGATCATGATAGTTGCCAAAGAGCGCGGTGTTTCTGAAGAGATGCTAGAGAATCTCAAAAAGGTTGCGGGGCACGATGTAAAGCTCGCGATGTCCCTGATTCCGGAGAAGAAGAAGGAGGAAACTGAGACGGGCAAGGGCATCAGCCTGAATGAGCTCATCAAAACGATAAAAGGAGAGTCGGGCGGCTCTGCTCCGGAGGATCGTAAGACCTGGACGTTTGCTGATTGGGAAAAGAAGGACTCCAACGGTCTCCTCACGATGGCAAAGGACAAGCCCGAAGAGTACATGAAGCTCTTTAATGCCCATCACAAGACCAATATCTCGGTCGACGAGGTGAAAAAACTGGTTTAACGCTTTTAAAAAAAACGCAACCGATAAATGATCGAAAAAATTAACTGGCCGCAAGGTGAAGCGGATGTGCAGAACCTGGCCTATGCAGCTACTCAGGAGATAACCATCACGAATATGTTTACGCTCCTGTTGTTCGCGATTCTCACCGGTGACACGACGTTGAATCTTACGATTGACAGCCAGGTCCGAAAAGGTGCTCTGATCTTGGTCAAAGTACCGGCAACAAATAACGCCGATGACCTCGCGCTCGGAAACGGGATTGATGCTCCTGCAATTGTAGGGGTTGCAGGTAAAACGAAGACTCAACTCTTCGTGTACGACGGATCTGTCTTTGTTCCGGCAGGAGCGGCAGTACAAATCGACTAGAAAACACGACTCAGCTTTTAACGAAACACATAACGATGAAACGATTTGTAGATTTTTTATATAACCTAACGGTGATCATGGTGATCGCTTCGGTTGTTGCTGCGGTGTTCACCCCGGGCTTTGCTCTTGCTGTTGCCCTCGTCCTGTTTTTTGTACAGTTCGTCCCTCGAAATGAAGTAAAGGGTGCGCTCCGAAACGAAGTCCTGAAAAAACTCTTTTCGAGCGACCTGCAACAGGTGCTTTGGGATGACAACAGCTTCTATGCCGGCGCACAAGTTGACGAAACAGCGTGGGAGAACGAAGAAACCGAAATCCCGCAGGATGAGGACGGAACGGCCACGGTTGTTGCTAATCCAACACAGCTTCCGTTGCCCGTTGGCATTGAGGAAGACAAAAAGAAGTCCTACAAGACTGACCAGTTGGTTACTCTCCCGACGGTTGTTACGTGGAACAACCAACTTCTTGTCAGCTACGACAAGAGATCAGCAAAGCTCAAAAAGCATCGCCTTAGCCTTGAAGATCAGATTGCGGAACGCATTCTGAACGGATGGTCACCTACAAAGGCGGAATTCATCAGGCAAACAACAGGAGGCACAACCCGGCCGGCAACGGCTCCAGGTGCAACTGGTAACAGGAAAAAAGCAACTGAAGATGACTTCCGGTTCATAGCCGAGAAGTTCGACCGCCTGAAGATTCCGAACGATGGCCGCCGCCGGCTGCTGGTGGAGCCAGGAATGAAGCAAGATGTGTGGGATGTTATGAAGGCCTACGGATCTGGAACCGACTTCAACAACTTCCTGCGCGGCGAAGGCACACTTGGTAAGCTATTCAGTTTCCAAGTCATCTTGCGGGCGTTTACGGTTCGCTATACTGAGGCAGGGACTCCAGTTAAAAAAGCCGTAGGGTCAGCGAATGCAGCCACTGATAACATGGCCAGTGTCGCCTTTCACCTTGACCATGTGCGCTACAGCAAGAGTCCTGTGCAAGTGTGGATGGATCCCTATCCAAAGCCGGAACTCGCTGGTGGCATGAGTATGAACTGTGGCGTTCGGTCAGGCGGAACCATGAGCAGATTGTCTGAGAAAGGTGTCTTTGCCCTCGTAGAGGACAACGGCTAAGAAAATACGGGCTCGATTTGATAATCTCCGGGTGGGCAGAGCGTGGTGGCTCAGCCACCCGGAAATTTACCAACCACCTTGAATGGCTCCCGAAAAAAAGGAAGATCGTATCGACCTGAAAAACCTGAAGCAACGCGAACTGCTCATCGTTGTTGCTACCAACCAGCGCAAGCTGGAGGACCAGGTTGACAAGCTGGAGCAGAGTGTCAACTCGTTGACGCTGGAAGTAAATACGCTCAAGACTAAGAACTCAATGAGCGGCAGAATCTGGGGCGGAATTATGGGTGTAGGTACAGCAATCCTCACCATACTACTTGAACGAATTTTAACATGAACACCATCCTGAAGTTCCTGAAGCGTTATAACGAATTTTGGCTAGCCCCACTAGCCTTAATCCTTTACGTGGCCTCTGAACGCTTTTTAAAAGCGATTGACCCCGAGGCCGTTCCGTACACGCTCGACGCATTTCAAAAGATCATCTTCGGGCACCTGGTGTTTGCGACCTGCTCGGTTACAGCACTGTTGTGCATACGACTAGCATTTCCGATCGCATTCAAAACACTTGTTGACGAATTCGAAGGCTTATTCATTAAACTTTCAATATGGGAAAAATTAAAACTATCCTTTTGGGTGTTTGCCTCCTACTTGTTGGGGCTCATACTCTGCATGCAAGTCCTGTAAAGGCGGACGATTCCGCCCAGGTGGTTATTTCGAAAGAAGAACTGCGGGAAAACGTCGCACTCACGTACAGTGCCCAGATCGGTGTGATGGAGACCAGCGCAAACTGGAGCGTGGAGATAAAGGAGTATTTGAAGGTTACCGGGATCAACTTCTCGGCCCCCTGGTGCGCGGCACTGGTAAGTTACTGCTACACGGTCAACGGCGTCGATAACCCTCGCAGTGCCTGGAGTCCAGACTACTTTCCGAAGACAAAACTGATAAACATTCAAACCACGATCCCAAAACGAGCGGATGTGTTTGGAGTTTACTATCACAACCTTGGAAGAATTGCCCACGTCGGATTTATAGACCAATGGCCACGTGATGGCGATTACTTTATCTCAGTGGAGGGCAACACGAATGATAATGGTTCCAGGGAGGGGAATGGCGTGTATAAGAAACGAAGACTGAAGCGAGGGGCGTATCGGGTGAGTCGCTGGATTTAAAAAGGACAAAACGATTTTCGAAGTTATATAATGAAGAACTGCGGAACCATTATAAGAATTTCCTTGAGCTGGATGGTGCTTCTGGCCGTGGTTGTTGGTTGTAGTCGCAAGGCTACAACTGCGACCACGCTGGAAGTCACTGATTCAACTCATGTGAGAATGGTTCCGCGGTTTATTACCATCACCCAACCAGGTGACACCGTCACCATTGTGAGGGAAATTGAGTGTGACAAGACCACAAATAAAGCGAAAGCATTTTCCATTGAAAAGAAATTGCGACGGGCAACCTCAATCGCACGAGTCGACAACGACGGTCGGCTTCACGTGACGACTGTTTGTGACAGCCTGTCTAAAACAATCGAAGCTCAGGACAAAGAAATTTACCGGCTCAGAAGGCACACAAAGACCGAGACCATTTACAAGACTGAATACAAGAAATCCTCTTTTGATCAATTCACAAATTGGTATTTCGCGATCACAATTGTTGGAATCGTAATCTATGTCTTCCGCTGGCTTTACCTAAACCGTTTTTAAATATGGCAACCGAACAGCATAAAGCAACCGCCAAAGAATACTTCGACAGCAATCCGTCGGAAAACGTTGTCCACATTTCAAGTGATGGGCAGGTGTTCTTCCAGAAAAATTACAATGATGCGGTGACTCACCAGCGACGCATCGATGACAAGGAGGCGCTGGTAACCGTGTACAGGCATCAGAAGTCGTCAGATGAAGCCGGGGCCGAAACCACGGAGGATAAAGGGCCGGACGAATCCTGGAAAAAAGATGAGATCGCAGACTGGCTGAAAACGGCTGGTGTGACGATCACCGGCAAAGAGAAGAAGGAGGAACTTCTCGCGCTCGTTGCCAAGGTTCAATCCGAGGAAGAAGAAGAAGAAAACTAAAATAACGCTCCACAGCATATGGCATTACCAAAGGTTTCCATAGAACTCCTTAATGATCAACTCGGTGCCGTAGAGAACACCGAGGATGGTGTCGCCGGTCTGGTTGGTACAGGTGTAGCAGCCGCTGGGATTGCACTGGGTGAATCAAAACAAGTCTTTAGCCTTGCTGAGGCCGAAGCGCTTGGTTTAACCTCATCGTATGACACGACGAACACGACCAACATCTGGAAAGCAATCAAGGATTTCTATGCTCTCGCGGGAACCGGGAAGGAATTGTGGATTCACATCGTAGCCAAAACGACCACAATGTCCACTATTTGCGACACTGCAAACAACATCCTCAAGAAGCTCTTAAACGACGCTGGTGGACGAATCAGAATTTGCGCAGTCACCAGGGTGCCAGATGGGGCGTACGCGCCGGTCTTCGCTGACCAGCTTGATCCAGACGTCATCGCCGCCGCTGCGAAGTTACAAGCGCTCGGCAACGAATTCACCCTGGCTTTTAAACCTGTAAGATTCGTCCTGGACGGACGGGAATTCCAAGGCAATACCGGAACGCTATTGAACCTGAAACTCAGTAGCTACAACCGTGTGGCGGTTGCACTGTTCACGGACGTGGCCAGTAGCAAAAACGCTGCGGTCGGCCTCGTGCTTGGACGGCTTGCAGCCAATCCGGTCCAACGCAACATTGGCCGCGTGAAGGATGGCGAGCTCGGGATCAGCGCGGCGTACCTGACAAACCAAGCCACTAAGATCGAAGATCTCACGGCTTCCTCGCAGGATGCAGTCCATGACAAAGGGTACATTTTCGTCAGGAAGTTTGCATCAAAGCAAGGCTATTTCTTCAATGACGACCATACGGCCGCAGCTGACAGCGATGACTACAGCAGCCTCGCGCGCGGAAGAATTATCGACAAGGCGATCGTTATTACGAACCTGGTGTACACGGACGAGCTCCTGGATGACCTGGATACCGATGAAAATGGACGGATCGATGCCGGCGTGATCAAATCGTATCAGTCAAATATCAAACGCGAGATTGACGAATTGATGACGGCTGAAGACGAGATCAGCAGCGTGCGGGTAGTTATCGACCCGAAACAGAATGTGCTCAGCACAAACAAAGTGAGCGTGCAGCTTTTCATCACTCCCAAGTTCTATTCGAAGGAGATTGCTGTGAAGCTTGGATTTGAAAACCCAGCTAGCTAAAGTTTAACGCATGGATATAAAAGCTTTCAATGCCGAGGAATATGGCTTCGTAGACATCCAAGTCGTGATGCTCGGCAGACCCATTGTCGGACTTATGGGAATTCGGTACAAGGAGACTCAAGAAAAGAGCAACACGCACGGCGCGGGTCGGAAGCCGATCGCCCGGCGAAGGGGAAACACGGACTACGAGGGGACAATCACAATTTTGATGAGCGAACTGCGAGCTCTGCTCCAGAGCCAGGGAACCGGCGCCTCTCTCGTCAGGATTGCACCATTTGACGTGGTCGTTTCTTATGCGCCTCGTGTGGGCGATGTAATAACCACCGACCGATTGGTCTATTGCGAGTTCACAGAGACAGAAGTCGAGGTCAAGCAGGGCGACCAGGACATCAGCCTGGAGTTGCCGATCATCATTGGCGACATCGAGTGGAATATTTAAGCACATAACGCGAGACAACATAGGCAAGAAGGGAGCAGGCCGGAAGTTGGCGGCTCCCCTTTTTTTAAATCGAAATCTTTAAAACCATCCAAAATGAAAGCAACACAAAAGCAAATCGATGAGTGGAAACAGAAATATGGCAACATATTTCTTGTGCAAACTGAAACGGGGCTGACTGCATACCTGTCGGACCCAATGTCGAAGCTAGTCATCATCAAGGCATTGATGGCAGCCCTTGAAAAGGGCACATTCGAATTTGTCGAAACCTACCTTGCAAACTGTTGGATCGATGGCGATGAGGAGATAAAGAAGGACGACAAAATCAAAGCCGGGCTGTGGGACCAGGTGAAGGACATCATCGACATCCCTGACCATTCGGTCGAGTTTTCAAACGATAAGGCCGTGATCACCGTCGAGGGCAAGTCAATCACGTTGAAAATCGCCACACGGCAAGAGATCAAGTACGCAGACGACAGGAACAAAGCCGGAAAGCCGCTCGACAGCCAGATTTACCTGCTGGAGAAAATAGCCAATGCTGAGGAGCTCGCCAGCTGGAAACATGATACAAGACTTTACGTCGGACTGCTTACAGCCATCGACAAAGTAAAAGCCAGAGTCCACGTAAGCATAAAAAAGCTTTAGCGGAGGCGGAGATTACAAACTCCACCTCCGAGTTACGAAAATACGATGCGCTCATTCGATACTACACCCGCCAAGATCCCGACCTACTAACAGACGAACAGTGGGCGTACCTGGCGAAGGATATTGAATGGGTACGCGAGCAAGAAAGGAAAAAAGGAGCCGATAATCTGAGTAAGCTGTTCGGATGAAAATCTACGAGTACATAGTTCGGATAAAGGAAGAGGGCATTGATAAGCTGCGAAGGCTTTCAAATGCTGGTCATTCAATCCGGTCTAGCCTGGCTGCAGCCGGGAGCTCGGTCGCGTCCTTTACCGGCAAACTCGGTCGGCTCGGTGGCGAGATGCTGTCTCTTATTGGCCTCAACTCAGCTCTCGTTCGTACCCTTGGTCCGGCAGCAATTGCTGCGACTCTCGCCCTCACAAGTGTCAAAGCTGTCACGCTTGCGGCCGACCTGGAGCAAGTTTCAGTGGGTTTTGAAGTCATGCTCGGCAGCGCGGAACGCGCCAAGATCCTGATCGCGGATATTCGGAAGATGGCAAAGTTTACGCCATTCGAGACAACGGATCTCGTGAAGTCGTCCGAAATTTTAATGGGCTTTGGTGTCGCCGGAAAAGACATCATACCAACCTTAAACATGCTGGGCGACGTTGCGCGGGGTAACGCAGATAAGCTCCGCCTGATATCGCTCGCCTATGCTCAAATTCAGGCCGCTGGCCGGCTGATGGGGCAAGATCTGCTCCAGCTAGTCAACGCCGGATTCAATCCCCTCCAAGAGATAAGCCGAAAAACAGGACGCAGCCTGAAGCAGCTCAAGGCAGATATGGAGGATGGCAACATCAGTGCCGCTATGGTTACGGAGGCGTTTAGATCTGCGACATCCGAAGGCGGGCGTTTCTTCGGTATGATGGACAGACAAAGCAAAACGTTTCATGGCATGGCTTCCACGTTGCGAGACGAGTGGAGTGAGATGCTCATCACGATTGGGCAGAAGCTTCTCCCATCGGCAATTGAAGGCTTGCGAATGCTTCGGTCGATCCTGAGCGATATCACGACGCGCGTGGATTTCACTCCGCTGGTTTTAGCGTTTCGCGATACATGGCAAGCTGTAAAGGATCTCTGGGGTCTGTTCACGGAACTATTCAATGTCATGGGTATAAACATTACCCAGGCGGGAGCGCTCCAAACCATATTTAGCGGCATTGCCTTTTCGATCAGAACGGGATTCTTACCGCTTCGTCTTTTGATCTTCAATATAAAAGCACTTGTTGAGCTAATCGGTAATTCCGTTGGCGTCCTAAAAGGTTTTGGGACGCTGATGGAGGGCATCTTCACTCGGAACTTCGCACTCATCAAAATAGGCTGGGATCAGACCGTTGGCTCATTCAAGACTGGCTTCAATAAAATTAAGGATCTGGCCCTGGACTTCGGACGCAAAGAGGTCGCGGGATATGAGGCAATTTTCGGCACTGGTCCGAAGGCTGTTGCGACCGATGGCCTGGGAGCTGACACACGTTCCTCAATGCTTGGTCTTGACGGGAAGCCGACCGGCGACAGCCAGCTGAAGGATGGCATCGACAAAATAACCGGTGGCGGTCGTCAGTCAGTCAACGTAACGATCAACATCGACGAACTGATCGGCATCAAGGGCGATCCTCAATTCAATAATGTGCAAGAGGGCTTTGAAAAGGTTCGCGAAATCCTGGTCAAGGAGCTCTTAAAAGTAGTGAACTCAGGTAATTACGCGGCAAGTCAATAAGTTATGGAGACCCCAGGGACAACAGGAAAACCGTATGATCCGAGTGAAGTGTATGAACTTGCATTCAGGCATGTTCGTCCTCCGTTTCCGGCCGTCGTGTTGCAAAGCGACTCGCTCGCGATATCGGCAGGTTCTGGCACCGTCAGAGCGCTGCGTGGTTCATTCAAACTCAAAAGCAAGCTCAATACTGAATTTACCTGCCCCACAAAATTCAAATTCATCGGCCGGAATGGCACGCTGGAAGAATGGCAGGTTCCGCAGGAACCCTCGACAAGTATCCGAGGCGGCAAGAACCTCGTTGAGACCGCTTTGACTCGGTTTGATCCAGCCAGCAAAAAGAAAGTTAAGCGCAGCGTGATCGAGGAGATTGGGCTGAACAACTACCGGATCACCATGCGTGGTGTAATTCTCAACGAAGGCAATTTCGAGGACTACCCGTTCAAGGATCTGGCCACAATGCGCGACCTGGTCGAAGCTACAGGGGCGGTGGAAATTATCAACTGGCACGTAAACCAGTTTGGCGTATCGCAAGTTGTTATCGAAGACTTCAATTTTTTTGAGATCAACGGTGCGCCAAACGCGCAGGCGTTTGAGCTTATGATGATTGGCGATGAGCCTATTGAACTTGAACTCGTCAACGAACCTGAAAGACTATGATTATGGCGTTTGTACTAGCATGTGAGATCCTGATAGGCAACTACCGGTTCACCCAGGTGAACGAAGTTCGCATCGAGAAGAGCTGGCGAGAGCTTGCTGATAAATGTGAAATCCGTTTGCCAAAGAATGTTCGTACCGAATCACTCGATACAAACACGCTCGAAAACTTTATCAGCGTCGGCGATCCAGTAAGTGTCAAACTTTGGTATGTGGGCATGGAAGGGCATGAAGAATTTAACGGATATGTGCGCCGCATCAAACCCACGTTCCCTTTTGAAATTGAATGCGAAGACCACATCTATTTTTTCCGAAAGACACCGGTAAAGAAGGCATGGTCAGCCGCCGCTAAAGTAACGCTGAAGGATGTCGTAACGTACCTCATCGGTGAGGTCAATAAGAATCACTCTGCCGCCCGGGTAACTCTCAGTAGTCAATTGCCGGACGTAACCTTCAGTGAGGGCTTCGTCATCCAGGCCGGGAATACCGCAGCAACGGCGCTCGAAAAGATCAGGGAAGAATTTGGCCTCGTGAGCTACTTCAAGGGTCGCGAACTCTTTACCGGACTCGCCTATCAGCTGGAGTTTGGCACAGTCAAACACTCGCTCGCATGGAATGTGATTTCAAACGAGCTCACATACCGAGACGAGGACGACGTCCTGCTAAACGTTAAGGCAATCGGAATTTTACAGAACAACACAAAGGTTGTTGTGGATGATGTTGGTGACAAGGACGGCGAACAGCGCACTCTCTATTTCTACAACATTTCGGACAAAACCCAGCTCAAGAAGCTGGCGCAAGAGGAGTTGAAGCGCTTGAAGTATACCGGATACGAGGGAACCATAGACACTTTCCTTTATCCGTATGCCGAACCATTAATGCACACCGAACTTGAGGACCCGGAGTATGGAGAAAGACGCAGCGGCACATACGTGATCGACAGCGTAAAGACGCAATTCGGGGCATTTGGAACCAGGAGGACAATTGAATTGGGTATCAAGCTAACGGTATGACGAGGGACGAGGAAAAGCTGCTTTCATCATTGAAGTCACTGGGTAAGGTTCCCATGATCATAGAGCCGGCCACCGTCAAGAGCGTGGATCTTGCAACACTGACTTGTGTGGTAGAGCTCCCGGACGAAACGGAGATCCCGGATGTTCGGCTGAAGGCGGCGATTGACAACGTGAAGGATGGAATGGTTCAAGTCCCTGCTGTCAACAGTACAGTCCTTGTCGGGCTGATCGGTAATAAAGTGAGTACCCGTTGTGTGGTGATGGTGAGCGTTGTAGAGGAAGTACTTTTTTTCAACGGGACGAACGGAGGGCTAGTAAAATGGCAAAGCACGAAGACGGAGCTTGACAAAGTGAAGGATTATATAACGGCTATTAATAACGTTTTGAACGGAGCCCCGATAGCGGAACCTGGAGGTGGCGCACCTTCGGCGTTGCAGACATCATTGAAAGCCGCTGTGACCGGAATACAGATGCCAAGTTTTGAAGATCTGGAGAACACAAAAGTGAAGCACTGATGCCTTTTGACTATAAGCTGGATGCGACGGATGACCTCGCCATTGAAAGTGGCGACTTTGTTGTTTCGGAGAGTACTAAACAACATCAAGGCCTTCTTGTACGAAGCAAGAAGGGTGAGCTGCGACAGTTCGGAAAAACCGGCGTCGGTATCGATGATTTTCTATTGGATGAAAATCCGGGGGACGTCTACCCGGAAATACAGAAACAGTTCGAAGCTGACGGAATGGTGATCAGGGCTTTGGAGGTAAAGTTCAGCGACGACCAGACGGAAATTAATGTGTCAGTTGACGCGTATTACCCATGATTGAAAAGGTAAAAGTACTTTCTGATCAGAACATCGTTGACCTGGCACTACAAGAGTATGGCTCCGTGGAAGGGCTCGTCAGCTTCGCGAAACGCAATAGTATAGCGATCGATGCAGATCCGGACATTGACAGCCAATTGGATGTCGAGACCCTTGATGTAGTTAAAACTGATGTTCGTGAGCACTACATACGACTGAACTACTCCGTCGCCACCGGCAGGATTGACGACGGAATTTTTGACGACACTTTTGACGACACTTTTGAATAACAAATTGAACGGATATGCCGCAGCAAACGGATTCACAATTAACCACCCAGGCAAACGTCATCAGAAATGAGACGGTTAAAAAGGCAAACACGAAAGTGCGCGTTGCCGACATGGTGCAAAATGTCATTGATAGCAAGATCAACAACGACAAGATCGGTGCGGCAAATGGAGTTGCGGGGTTGGATGGGTCCGGGAAGGTACCTTCTGCTCAGCTGCCCTCATACGTCGATGACGTCTTGACCTATGCGAATCTTGCGGCCTTTCCAGGCGCTGGCGCCACCGGCATCATTTACATTGCTGAGGACACAAACCTCTCGTACCGATGGAGCGGGTCTGCATATGTTCTGATCACATCGCAAGTGAACAATGCGTCCGAGACTGTCGCGGGAATTGTTGAAGAAGCTACGGATGCCCAAACTTCAGCCGGGACTTCCGTTGGGGAAACCGGGGCCAAGCTTTCTGTTACTCCGCTCAAGCTCAAAAATCAAAAGCTTAAGAGCTTCATTGTTCCATGTAGCGATGAAGTAACAGCTCTAACGACTGGCACCAAAATAACGTTCTGGACGACTTTTGCCATGACGCTATTGGACGTCCGGTCGACTCTCGTAACAGCTCAAAGTGCCGGAAGCATATTTACCGTCGACATAAAGGTTGAAGGTGTGTCGATTCTGTCTACCAAAATCACAATCGACAATACAGAAAATAAGAGCACGACCGCCGTCACCCCTCCGGTAATTTCGAACCCAAACCTTGGTGATGATGTCAAGGTAGAGATCGTCATTGATCAGATTGGTAACGGCACTGCGAAAGGACTTAAAGTGGCATTTATCGGGCATTAAAATATGTTCTTTGTAACCTCACATCGATTTGGCGGACCCGCGATAACTTCGGTCGAATCCGGATTGGCGATAGACGCGATCCTCGGCACATCGTTTCCTTCATTGGACTCGTTGCCATCGCGCGTGCGCGTACAGTTGGAAGACAGTAGTTATCGTTCGCTGCAAGTTACCTGGCAGGTCGGAACATACAACGGTAATGTCGCCGGTGTTTATAACGTCACCGGTCTAATTGATACCACGGGCGGAAGATGTTCTAACCCGTCCGATATCACGGCGTCATTGCAAATCGAAGTTTATGATTCACCGGTTAACAACTCGAAACTTGTCTATTGGTTCGATAACACGGACACGTCAAGGATGAACCTGTCCGGCACTGACTTGCTCAACCAGACGGATCAGACTGGAAACTACCTTCGAAAGCAGGTCGTGGCTGGAGGACATCCGCAATACGACGCCACAAACAAACACGTGACGTACAGCGTCGGCTCAACTCGTGCATTCCGTCTTCGGGACGCGGCGGACACTGCCAACCAGGTATTTACACATCAAACGGGTCAGTTCATAATTATCGCGGCTTGTAACGGAACGACAAATTTCCTGGTGGGGCAAGGGAACGACAACACTCGATACTTCTATATCCGAGCAGGCATAGCGAGTGTGAACGACGGCATTGGAATATTTCAACGCAACAACGACTCTGTTGATCAACTGAACTCGCCGACGTCGAACGATAACTTCATAAGCAGTGTCGACGAACCTCACTTAATAATTGTGCGGTCGAATGGCACGACAACGACGGCAAAGCTTCACACAAGAGAAGTTACGCTGCAAGTTGCCAGCGGAGCTAACAATGGAGATTGGCTCGGAGATTCCACCTCGACAATCCACTATCATGGCCGTGATGGAAGCGCAAACCTTGCTTACAGTAACCATAGAGAATACCAAATCCTTTACTTCAACAACACATTGACAGCCACCGAGGAGGAGAAGATTGTGAAATATCTGTATAGGAAAATGTGGGGTGAGCAAACGAGAAAGCAGGTTTACATCATGGAGGGGCAGTCGAACGAGAAAGGGAACGCAACGTCTGGAACGATCGGAACACACCTGTATTCGAAGGTGGGAGTGAAAATTGGTTACACCAATAACGACACTGGCTCGCCCGCCAATCTAAGTCCGACGATTACCTGGCGTGATCTGGAGCCCGGCTTTCAAAATAACAGCCACGCGGGCGACATGGGCCGCGAAATGCGACTTGGGTATAAACTTGCGCGACGAAAACCATCATCAATCCATTTTATTCGACGCGCATGGGTCGGAACTGCTCTTGCACAAGTTGCAGGAGCAGGGAATTACGATTGGAACACATCTTCCTCCGGAGAATTGTTCGCCGAATCGAACGCGGTGATTCAAGCAGCTCTTGCTGGGATCACGAATTTTGAACTCAGGGGTTGGGGCTGGATGCAAGGGGAAACCGACCGAGGGGATGTCAATCAGGCCAATGCGTATGAGGCGAACGGGAACAGCTATGTGAAAGGTAAAATTGACTTTCTCGAAAATCTCGGATACGATACCAGGAAGTTGCGTATGCAGTGGGGCCGGATTCACAACAACTTCACTGTACCTGGTGAAATGAACACTGTCCGGACCGCCCAGCAGAACACTGTCACGACGATCGCTGCCGACCCGGTGTACAATCAAAAGATCAAAGGCATCACTTATTTCAACACTGACGCGTATGGTTTACTTGGCCCAGCGGATAACAATGTACACTGGGATGCTGCTGGAGTAAATCAATATGGCCTAGACAGTTTTAACTATTGGTTCCCATACATCAATGAACAATGATTACAGCCAACGACATACTAACCGAATTTCAGACGTTCAAGAGTCGCATCGACGAATACTATGCGTTGATCTACAATGAAGTGAACAACGATGCAAACCTTGACGGGCTAACGAGCACGAGCAAGACTTCGGAATTCAACCTGTGGATGTGGTTATTCGCTGCAATGACAGTCATCGCGGATGATCTCTGGGAGACCCGGCAGGCGGAGATTGCCGCGAAGGTTGATAGTGGCATTGCTGGAACGGACCGGTGGTTTCAGAAGGAATTGATGAAATTCCAATACGGCGATGCGCTCAGTTGGGACGAGGTAACCGGAAAATACTACTATGCGGTGATCGATGCTGTGAAGCAGATCATCAAACGTTGCGCAGTTGTGAGCTCCGGCGGCATAACGACAGTAAAAGTCGCCAAACTGAGCGGGACCACACCTGTCGCCCTGACTTCTGGCGAATTGAGTGCGTTCAATACGTATCTGCGCCAAATTCAATGGTCCGGCGCAAACATCCTTGATGCGATATCACTCGCTTCTGACAAACTAAATGCACCGATGACGGTTTACTACAACGGTCAAATTCCTCTGGCAGACATCAAGGCAATCGTAGAGCCGGCATTCTCCGCCTACCTGGCAAGTCTTCCATTCAATGGCGAGTACAGCATCAACAAGCACGGTGACTACATCGAGAACAGCAGTTCAAATATTTACGAGGTTACGATGGGAACGGTTCAAAGCAAGCCTGATGGCGGCGCATATGCCAATGTCACAAGGGTTTTCATTCCCGTCAGCGGAGCCATTGAAAAAGATCCGGCCATCGCCTTTACGACCATGATCACTTACGTCGCACAATAAACAGCGCTGACATGCCAATACCTTCATACGACTTTGACTTTGAGACGATGGTCCGGCTGCTTCTCGGATCGATTTGGCGAAAAACCAAGCGAGTCGCGTGGCTTAAGGCAGGTTTGAAAGGCTTACGGGCGGTGCATGATGAGTTTTTGAGTTTTACGAACTCAAAAATGGATGATGTGAAATACAACGGGCAGACATTCATCATGGAGAAGATGTTGCAGTCAAAGTTTGGCGCAGGCATTACTATCACAAACAACATTGGCAGCATCGATGGATTGTTTGTTGGTACCGGTGTAGACATATCGAATTTTATCGGCGACGGGGCAGACATCAACACCTACATCGACACACAATACAACGTGGCTCTATACAATTTCACAGTGCGGGTGCCGTCGGCCATAACATTCGTTCAGAGCGAAATGGAAGCATACATTAAGAAATACAAGTTACTCGGAACAACTTTTAACATCGTCATCATATGAAGAAACTTGATCTATCCAATATTGTTGCAGGCGTTCGTAAGTTGGGCGCGACAAAATCAACGTTTGAGCACATGCAGGAAGCCTATTCCGACATCACCTCGGCGGCATTGCTGTCTTTGCTTTCTCAAGCCTCTGGAGTAAATGTCTTGCACGGATGTGTGAACAGCGGGTCGGGAGCTGACTACAATATATCGGCAGGCGCCGTGTATTATGCTGGTGAGGTGTTTGAGGTGGCCGCTTTTGTTGGGACTGCTGGCGGTGGCCAGGTTCCTGTGATTTCGATTGCTACTGCATACCGCGCTGGCGATCCAGTCAAATACTCCGACAACAACAACTATAATACCCATTCAATTCGAACGATGACATGGGCATTTGGTGCGCCTGGATCTGGGCTCTCCGACTTTAGCGCGTTAGTTCGGGCGTTTAAGCTGAAGGGAACACTCGAAATCGAGGGCGGGATCAGGACTATCAATTCCGGCCCATATCTCAAACGTAAAGTCATCGAGATCGGGGACTGGAACATGGACACTACATCGACGAAAGCTGTCGCGCATGGGTTGTCGGACATTACGAAAATTCGCGCCGTCAACGTGGTCATACGAAAAGATGATTCCACGGAAGTGTATCCGCTGGTGCGATCAAATACATCAGGAGTTCACAACGGAGGATGGATCGATTCAATAGGCGTCGCAAACGTGAACCTGACTCGTATCGACTCGGCGACAAACGGTCTGTTTGATCACACAGATTTTGATTTGACTCCGTTCAATCGTGGATGGGTAACGATTGACTACGAAGCGTAGACAGAAAAGCCGTTTTTCGGTATTGGGGGAATAAGCAACCGAATCCACTCAGTGGGGCCAATACTTGAAAATGAAAACACCGATCACATACTATGGTGGCAAGCAGAAGTTGCTCACCACTATTCTCACAAAAATTCCAAAGCACAAACTTTACTGCGAGCCCTTCCTTGGAGGGGCCGCAATATTTTTTGGAAAGCCAATCAGTGATGTTGAGGTATTGAACGACACCAACAAAGAACTGATGAACTTTTACCGGGTATGCAAGGAGCGTTTCCTCGACCTCCAGGCACTCGTGCGAATAACACTTCACAGCAGAAGCGCTCATAAGGACGCTCGCATCATTAACGACAACCCGCACTTGTTTACCGATGTGCAAAGAGCCTGGGCCGTTTGGGTCCTGAGTTCTCAATCATTTAGTGCAAAGCTGAACGGACCGTGGGGTTATGATCGCAGCAAGCGGACGACGACGCTCAAGGTCAGCAACAAACGCCAGCAGTTCACCGAGGATCTGGCCATCCGCTTACAGAACGCTCAATTGGAGTGCGCCGACGCCTTATACGTCATTAAAACGCGGGACTCGGCCGATAGCTTCTTTTATTGCGACCCGCCGTACTTCAACTCTGACTGCGGCCATTACGACGGCTACACTATAGAGGATTTCGAACGGCTTTTAAAGGCTCTTTCAGAAGTCAGCGGTAAGTTTCTTTTGAGCAGCTACCCTTCGCCCATCCTGATGAAGTATGCAAAGCAATTCGGCTGGCACATGTGGAGCCTCGAGAGCGGTGTAAGCGTAAACGCGAAAAGTGGCTATCTGAAGCGAAAGGTGGAGGTCCTAACGGCCAATTATCCGATCTGAAAAATAGGCCCGGACTATTCTCTGTGATGCCAATCAACAAAAAACCTCAGCTAACTGAGTTCGTCCGGGCTTTATCATTGGGGAAATAAGCCGGCGGCGACACGTTAGCTGAGGCGCGTTAATTGTTGATTGGCAGGGGTAAATATAGGGCAAAATTTGGAGGGCTTAAAACGCCCCTAATGCGGCCGTTGGGATTTGGAGTTTGTGCATTTTTTGCACAGCTTCGAAAATATGGCGTTTCGTTTTAAATTGTGTGGCAGATGGTTTTCACGATCTTAATC
>Ga0196981_1000298_pt1 | contig 22229 bp, 19 predicted proteins | sample S3_2013CmetaG_FD_155462 | JGI IMG/M metagenome (GOLD analysis project Ga0196981, IMG submission 155462) | Soil microbial communities from Anza Borrego desert, Southern California, United States - S3_20-13C | ecosystem: Environmental > Terrestrial > Soil > Desert | place: USA: California... | reverse complement strand
TTCTATACCTCCGACCTGTACACCGAGCAGGCCTGGAAGCGTGACCGTGAAGCGGCATTGCGCAGCGCGTTGAAGAACCATCAGTTCGAGCTGTACTACCAGCCGCAGGTGGACCTGGGGAGCTGGCAGATTTCCAGCGTAGAGGCCTTGCTGCGGTGGAATGCTGCAGAAATGGAAACGGTGCTGCCGGTCGATTTCCTCGACATCGTCGAGCAGACCGGGTTGATTGTGGAGATCGGCGAGTGGGCGCTGCGCGAGGCGGCCCACCAGATAAGGCGGTGGCACGCGCAGGGGATGAGCGACCTGCGGCTTGCATTGAACTGTTCCGCGCGGCAGTTCAACGATCCGAAGTTCGTTGCCGCAATACCGGGCATCTTGCGCGACGCCGGCATCAGTGCCGATTCGCTGGAGCTGGAGGTGCCCGAGTCCATGCTGGCGCGTCACCCTGAGATCAAGGAACACCTGTCGGAACTGCGCGCGCAGGGGATCCGCCTGACCATCGACAACTTCGGCACCGGTGCAACGGCACTGATCGACCTGAAGGAATTCGAGATCGACGTGCTCAAGATCGACAAGGCCTTCGTGCAGCACCTGCCGCACCGGCGGGAGGATTCGGCAATTACATCGGCCATCATCAGCCTGGCCCACAACCTCGGCGTGCGCGTGGTGGCGGGCGGCGTCGAAACCGCTGAACAGCTGGCTTACCTGAAGGCGCGCGACTGCACCAGCGCCCAGGGGTTCATCTTTAGTCCGCCGGTGCCGGCGCAAAAATTCGAAGAACTGATGCTGAACGGCACCTGGTCCAGAATGAACCGCATGCCACACCTGAGCGATGCGGTCGTCTTCAACGGATTACATTGATCTCTTCGGCCAAAAACGCCGCGAATTCCTCTGCGGGCACTGGCCTGCTCACCAGGTAGCCTTGAGCCAGGTCGCATCCGTGCGCCTGCAGGAAATCCAGCTGGTTGCGCGTTTCCACACCCTCTGCAATGACGGTCAGCTGCAAGGCATGGCCAAGCTGAATGATGGCCTTGACGATGGCAGCGCCCTCTGTCGCGTCGGGGACATCGCGCACGAAGGACTGGTCGATCTTGAGCTTGTCCACGGCGAGGCGCTTCAGGTACGCGAGGCTGGAGTAGCCGGTGCCGAAATCGTCGATCGACAGCTGGACCCCGATCTTCTTGAGCTGATGCAGGGTTTCCATCACGCTCGCAGTGTCGTTCAGCAGCAGCGATTCCGTCAGTTCGAGTTCCAGCAGGTCGGCGCGCAGTCCCGACTGCTTGAGCGCGCCCTTGACCGTGTCGAGGATATCGCCGCGCTTGAACTGTTGCGCCGACAGGTTGACTGCCACCGGCAAGGCGGGCATGCCCGCCTCTTGCCAGGCGACCGCCTGCCGGCAGGCTTCGTTCAGCACCCATTCGCCGATCGGTACGATCAGGCCGCTTTCCTCGGCCAGCCCGATGAAGCGCCCCGGCGGGACGAGCCCTTCGTCGCCGCGCCGCCAGCGGACGAGCGCTTCGGCGCCCACGACGGCGCCAGTCACAATGTCAATCTGCGGCTGGTAGTGCAGGACGAACTCCCGGTTCTTCACGGCCTTGCGCAGGTTGCCGTGCAGTTCCATCCGGGCCAGCGCATCGACGTTCATCGAGGCGGCGAAGAAGTGGTAGGTGTCCCGTCCGTTGTCCTTGGCGTGGTAGAGCGCGGTATAGGCATTCTTGAGCAGGGCGTCGAAGTCACCGCCGTCGTTCGGGTACAAGCTGATGCCGATGCTGCAGCTTGTATTGATCGTATGCGAGCCGATCTCGAGCGGCTCGGCGACAGCATCCAGGATGGATTGCGCGGCCCGGCTGGCCATGCTTGAGTCCCCCACGTCGTTGAGCAGGATGAGGAATTCGTCGCCGCTTTGGCGGCAGATGGTGTCACTGTCACGGATGCAACGCTGCATGCGTTCCACGACGGCCAGCAGCAGCTTGTCGCCGGTCTCGTGGCCCAGTCCGTCGTTGACCTGCTTGAAGTTGTCCAGGTCGAGGACCAGCACGGCCACGCCCGACTGCTCCTTGCCAGAGGCGGCGACGGCGCGGTCGAAGCGGTCGCGCAGAAGCACGCGGTTGGGGAGGTGGGTGAGCGGATCGTGGTGTGCGAGGAAGGCCAGTTTTTCCTCGGCCACTACGCGCTGGGACCTGGTGCGCAGGGTTTCGATGCCGAATGCCAGGTCGGTCGCCAGCTCGTAGAGCAGTCGTACTTCATCCTGGCCGAAGGAATCCGGATCGGCGGAGTAGATCGACAGTGCGCCGAAGGTACGGCCCGCGCTGATCAACGGCAGGGCGATGCAGGACAGGTAGCCGCGCGCTCGGGCCGCGTCGCGCCAGGGTAAAGTGGCAGGATGGTTCATGAAGTCCTGGATGATCTGCACCCGGGATTCGCGGATGGCCGTGCCGACAGGACCCCGGCCGTATTCCGTTTCGTCACTCCAGGAAAGGCGGATGTTTTCCAGATAGCCGTCGTCGAAACCGGACTGGCTCACGGGGCGTACCGATTTGTCGCCATCGTTTTCTGCATAACCCACCCAGGCCATCCGGTAGCCGCCGCGGAAAACGACCAGCCGGCAGATTTCGTCGAGGAGGCTCTGTTCGCGTTCGGCATGGACCAGCGTCATGTTGCAGTCGCTCAGCATGCGCAAGGCGCGGTTCAGTTTCTTCTGGTTCTGTTCGGCGCGCTTGCGTTCGGTGATGTCGCGCGCGAACACCAGGCCGCCGTCTTCGTCCTCGTAGCGGAAAGGCACCACCGACACTTCCACGTCCACCACAGTGCCGTCCAGGCGCAGCAATTTTTCGTCCAGCGGTCCGGCATTTGACTTCTTGCCATTGATGGCAGCGATGCGTTCCTCCACCACCGCACGGTAGTCCGGATGAATGCGGTCCAGGACGGGTGTGCCGAGCAATTGCCGACGCGATTTGGCTCCCAGCAGATGCATGCCCGCGCTGTTGATATAGGCGAAGCGGCCCTGCGTCTGCACGAAGATCGCGTCGGGCGCGCTCTCGACCAGCTTGCGCAGGCGCTGTTCGCTGTCCTTGAGCGCCAGTTCGTAGCGATGGCGGTCTTCCACCAGCAGGTTGAAGCTGGTGATCAGGTGGCCAATTTCATCCTTGTTCTCGACGGGGAGGGGCGCCAGGGTTGCTTCACCGCCGACCATGGCGCGCATTGCCGCCCCTGCGTTGTCCAGCGGCGCCAGCATGCGCCGGGCGAGCCAGCGGATGGCGAAGATGGCGACCAGTGTCATGAACGCCGCCGCGATATAGAGGGAATTGCGCAAGGTCGCGAGCGGACCGAACGCAACTTCCGTGGGGAGGGCCAGCATCACGACCCAGTTCGCCATTGGAACCTGCTTGCCGGAATAGAGATGGGGAATGCCCGCTGAGCTGACGCTGATGCCGGAGCCTTCGAAACCGTCGCTGAAACGGTCCAGCATGAGGTTCCGGCTGCGTTCCGGCATCACCGTCATGGCGCGCGTGCTGTCGGTCGCCGCAATGAAGAGCCTGTCATGCGGCGATAAGATGAAGATCTCCCCCTTGCCGGCCATTTCCGGCTGCGAGACGATGCCGAGGAAGCTGGGGGCCGTCAGGTCGGTAATGCCCGTCAGGACTGCACGCAGCCGGCCGCCGGCGTCGACGACGGGAACCGAGATCGTCAGGACCGGGCGCTTGAGGGCGCGTCCGATGATGGGCTTGTCGATATACGGCTTGCCGGTCTCGACTACCTTCCGGAAGTAGTCGCGGTCACCGAAATACGTGCCGCGCCGGCCGGCCGCGACAGGATAGTCGGCGATCGTTTTCCCATCCATGCCGATGACGGCAATGCCGCCGGTGAACATGAAATGCAGGGCCGGAAAGCGCTCCAGGAAAGGATCGAGTGTTGCGGCGGTCAAGTCCTGGGGCACGTTCGCCGCCACCTTGGTCAGGCTCTCGACGCGCTCTTGCAATTTGGTGTCGACCTGCGCGGCGATCTGTCGCGTGGCCGCAAACTGCTGGTCCGACAGCACTTGTTCGAACTGGGTCTCCAGCACGGTTACCGACACTGTTGCCATGACCCACAGGAAAGTCGCGAACAGGCCGACCGTCAGCGCAATGAGCTTGAGCTTCAGCGACGGCGGCCGCTCCTTATCGAACAGGGGGCGCAGGAGGGCAGTAGCTTGAAATCTGGGCATGTAATCAATCGAACAAAGCAGTGGTTCGATTACCGCGTAACAAGGAAGCGGAAACCGGCTTCCAAGTATCTTTCTGGCAGCTGGCGGCAATACCCCTAAGTATACTAGGGGTTTTCTATTTTGAAATACTTGTCATAGGGCAAGTATTTGCATGCCCGATCAGATTTCTACCTGGGTCCCCAGTTCAATGACCCGGTTAGTCGGCACGCGGTAGTAGTCAGCCGCGTCGCGCGCGTTGCGCGACATGGTGGCAAACAGCGATTCGCGCCATAGCGCCATGCCGCGGCCCATCTTGGGAATGACCGTCTGGCGCGCGATGAAATAGGACGTGCTCATCATGTCCATGTCCAGCCCGGCGTTCTTGCAGAGTTCCAGCGCGGCGGGGATGTCGCGGTCATCCTTGAAGCCGTAATGAATGTTCACCTGGTAGCACTGGTGCCCCAGCGGCGTGACCTTGACCCGTTCCTCCTCGGGAACGGTGGGGATGTCGGCGTTGTACACCGTCAGGAAAACCGTGCGCTCGTGCAGCACCTTATTGTGCAGCAGGTTGTGCAGCATCGCGTGCGGCACGCCGTCGCCCTCGGCCCGGAAGAAGACGGCGGTGCCTTCGACACGGGCGGGCGGACTGATGAACAGCGATTGCAGGAAGTCTTCCAGCGGCACCAGGTGCTTGCGGAGGTTTTCGTACACCAGGAAGCGGCCGTCCAGCCATGTCAGCATGATCAGCATCAGGAATGCAGCCAATACCATCGGGAACCAGCCACCGTGCAAGACCTTCAGCGTATTGGCAGAGAACAGCGCGACGTCGATGGTCAGGAAGAAGCCGGTGGCGGCGAAACACAGCAGAAGGTTGTAGCGCCAGCGGTAGCGGATCACGAAGAAGGTCAGGATGGTTGTCATCAGCATGGTCGTCGTCGCGGCAATGCCGTACGCCGAAGCAAGGTTCGAAGAGGAGCCGAAGCCGATGACGGCGAGCACCACGGCACCCAGTTGCATCCAGTTGATCAGGGGAATATAGATCTGCCCCATTTCACGATCGGAGGTGTACAGCACGCGCATGCGCGGCAGGAAGCCGAGCGCGATGGCCTGCTGCGCGATGGAACACGTTCCGGTGATGGTCGCCTGAGAGGCAATGACTGCCGCCATCGTGGACAGCAGCACGAGCGGATAGACGCTCCATGGCCCCAACTGGTTGAAGAACGGATTCGACACCGCTTCGGGCCGACCGAGGAGCAGCGCACCCTGTCCGAGGTAATTCAACATCAGGCCGGGGAACACGACCGAAAACCAGGCCAGGCGCACCGCCCGTTTGCCGAAATGCCCCATGTCGGCATACAGCGACTCGGCGCCGGTCACGGCAAGCACGATCGCGCCCAACGCAACAAAGGCCAACCACCCGTTCTGCACCAGGAAGCGAAAACCGTGGACCGGATTGAACGCGGCGAGGATCGCGGGATTTTCAAGGATGTTGACCACTCCCATGGCCGCAAGGGTGCCGAACCAGATTAGAACGACGGGGCCGAACCACTTGCCGATGCCGCCGGTTCCCTTGCTTTGCAGTGTGAACAGGGCCACCAGGACAATCACTGCTGCCGGTACCACGTAGGGCTTGAAGGCGGGTGTCGCGACTTCGAGTCCCTCGACTGCCGATAGCACGGAGATGGCCGGTGTGATCACGCCGTCGCCGAAAAACATTGCGGCGCCGATCAGGCCGGCAAACACCAGCGGCCGGTGCCAGAAAGATTTGGGCCCGACGGACGACAGGGCCAAGGCCACCAGCGCCATCACGCCGCCTTCGCCGCGGTTGTCTGCACGCAGGACCAGCGTCACGTATTTCAGGGACACGATGATAATCAGCGCCCAGACGATCAGCGAGGTCACGCCGAACAGGTTCTCTTCGTTCAGCGGCAGCCCGTGTGCCGGCGCGAAGACTTCCTTCATCGTGTACAACGGACTGGTTCCGATGTCGCCGTAGACGACACCGATGGCGGCAAGGGTGAGGGCGGCAAGACTGCTCTTGTGGGGCTGAGACGCCAAGGCGGCCTCCTGAAGATGCTGCATTGCAAAAACGGGATTTTAGCGTATTTGCATCGTTACAAAGCGCCTCGAAGACGGGCGTCTGCCATGGCGCAAGCCCGTGCCACCGTCGTTGCCAGGCGTAATTGCTCTTGTTTGATATAGATCCTTGTTCTGCTTGTGGAAAACCCGTCAACATTTGCCCACTGTTTCCAGCTGGAATTCCAGCCGGGCAGCGGGGGTGGCGCGCACGGCGCGCCATCGGACCACGCATCACCTTTTAGTGGACAGGACAGCTCATGCTTTACCAGATTCACGAAAACAACAAGATGTGGATGGCGCCCATCGTCAATGCGGCCCACTTGTCGTACGTCTTCCTCACCAATCCCGCGTCACCATTTGCCTACACGCCGTTCTCACAGCGGCTGGCAGCGGGATTCGAACTGCTTTACCGGCTGGGAAAGGAATACGAGAAACCCAAGTTCGAGATCGGCTCGACCATGGTCGGTGACATCGCCGTGCCCATCGTGAAGGAAACCGTGGCCGACAAGCCGTTCTGCCACCTGCTGAATTTCAGGAAGGAATTCGGCGCCATCCCCAAGGTGGCGCAGCCCAAGGTCCTGCTCCTGGCGCCGCTGTCCGGCCACCATGCCACCCTGCTGCGCGACACCGTGATCACCTTGCTGCCCGAGCACGACGTCTACATCACCGACTGGATCGATGCCAAGCTGGTGCCCTTGTCGAAGGGCGAATTCCATTTGCACGATTACGTTTACTACCTGCAGGACTTCATGCGCCTGCTGGGTCCTGACCTGCACGTGATCGCGGTATGCCAGCCCTCGGTGCCGCTGCTGGCGGCCGTGGCGCTGATGTCGACGGCAAAGGATCCGCTGGTACCACGCACGATGACCATGATGGGCGGCCCGATCGATACCCGCAAGTCGCCAACCATGGTCGACCAGCTGGCCACCGTACGCGACCTCGAATGGTTCGAGAACACGGTGATCCACAAGGTCCCGCCCAACTACCCGGGTGCGGGCCGGCGCGTCTACCCTGGCTTCCTGCAACATTTCAGCTTTGTCGCGATGAACGCGGCACGCCATGCGAAGAGCTACCAGGAGTTCTACGAGCATCTGGCGCAGAACGGCGCCGACAAGGTGACCGAGTATCACCGGCGCTTCTATGACGAATACAACGCGGTGCTCGACATCCCGGCGGAGTTCTACCTCGAGACGGTGAAGACGGTATTCCAGGAGTCGAGCCTCGCGACCGGGAAGTGGAAAGTCGAGGGCAAGGCCGTGCGTCCCGAGGACATCAAGGACGTCGCACTGCTCACCATCGAGGGCGAATGGGACGACATCACCGGTCGCGGCCAGACCAAGGCGGCGCATACCCTTTGCAGCGGCATCCCGCAAAACAGGAAGGAGCACTACACGGCGCCGGCCGTCGGGCATTACGGCATTTTCTCGGGACGCCGCTGGCATGAACGTGTGTGTCCCAAGATCGCAGACTTCATCAAGGCTAATTCGGGGCCGCGGAAGGACTGAAGGGGCGATACAAGACAGAAGATGCCCGTGAAGGCTATCCTTGGCTTTTTGGGAACTCGTGCATAGCGCGGTCAACTGCCAGTCCGGAAAGCGGAAAGAATGCCAACTGAATACATCGGGGAATATCTCGTCGAATACACCGGCGAGCCGTTGCGGTATGGAAAAGGCTGGGGCGCGCATGTTGCAATTTATGGCATCTCGCGCAACCCGGCCTATCGCGCCAGCCTGTTCCCTAAACAGCGCGTTTGTCTGGACACGGTATTCCCTACTGAAGAAGCCGCAGCAGAGCGGGCGCGCGAGGTCGCCGTCATTAAGATCGGACGTTCATCGGCGAAAACCCGGTGACGCTGCGATTCGTCCTGCGCAGCATTGTTTCCTTTTGCCCCTGAGGGAAGCATTCGCGGAACGTTTCCGCATCCATGCGCATCGAAGTTGCTTACCAAGGCAACAACGGGGATGACATGAACACCACTTGGATCGTTTCAGCCAATGCCAGCCGGGCAAGGTTCTTTTCCCAGGAAAAGCCCTCGGACCAGCTGGAAGAGATCAATGACATGATCAATGATGCCGGTCGCCAACGTATGGTGGAGACCACCGAGTCCGACAAGCGCGGGCCGACCTCCGGCACCAAGAGCGTCCACAACACCGGTGGCCAGGTGCCGAACAAGTTGTACGAGCCGCCGACCACGCCGGATGTGCACGAGGCGGAGCTGTTCGGGCGCGATATCGTCGGCTTTCTCCAGAAGGCGCACCAGGAAGGCCGCTTCGAGCAGCTCACGCTCGTTGTGTCGCCACAATTCCTCGGCATGCTGCGCAAGCTGATGCCGGCGGAATTGGAATCGGTCGTGAAACTCGAGATCAACAAGGACTATACGCAGTTCAGTCCTGCGCAATTGCGCGAGCAGGTGCTCGCGCATATGGGGAAAGGGTAGTTGGCAGGCCGGGACGAGCGCCCGGCCGTGAAAGGCCTTATTCCACCGTCACCGACTTCGCCAGGTTGCGCGGCTTGTCGACGTCGGTGCCGCGCGCGAGCGCTGTGTGGTAAGCCAGCAATTGCAGCGGCACCACGTGCAGGATCGGTGACAGGTGGCCGTAGTGTTCCGGCATGCGGATCACGTGCACACCTTCACTCGAGGAAATGCGCGAATCGGCGTCGGCAAATACATACAGCTGGCCGCCGCGTGCACGTACTTCCTGCATATTCGACTTCAGCTTCTCGATCAACGTGTCGTTCGGCGCAACGGTCACGACCGGCATTTCGTTCGTCACCAGTGCCAGCGGGCCGTGCTTGAGTTCGCCCGCCGGATAGGCTTCGGCGTGGATGTAGGAAATCTCCTTCAGCTTCAGCGCGCCTTCCAGTGCGATCGGATAGTGCAGGCCGCGTCCGAGGAAGAGCGCATTTTCCTTGCGCGCGAACTCTTCCGCCCATGCAATGATCTGCGGCTCCAGCGCCAGCACTGCGCCGATGGACAGCGGCAGGTGGCGCAGGGCTTTCAGGTGTGCCGTTTCCTGCTCGTCGGTGAGGCGGCCGCGTACCTGCGCGAGAGTCAGCGTCAGCAGGAAGAGGGCGACCAGCTGCGTGGTGAATGCCTTGGTTGACGCCACGCCGACTTCCACGCCGGCGCGGGTGATGTAGGACAGCATGCACTCGCGTACCATCGCGCTGGTCGCAACGTTGCAGATGGTCAGTGAATTGACCATGTCCAGCGAGCGTGCGTACTTGAGCGCAGCAAGGGTGTCGGCGGTTTCGCCGCTTTGCGAGATCGTGACCACGAGCGCGTTCGGGTTCGGCACACTGTCGCGATAGCGATATTCGCTCGCGATTTCCACATTGACCGGCAACTTGGCAATGGATTCGATCCAGTATTTCGCGGTCAGGCCGGCGTAGTAGCTGGTGCCGCAGGCGAGGATCAGCACCGAGTCGACTTTCTTGAAAACGCTATAGGCCTTGTCGCCGAACAGCTCCGGCATGATGCCGTTGACGCCTTCGAGCGTGTCACCGATGGCACGCGGCTGCTCGAAGATTTCCTTTTGCATGAAGTGGCGGTACGGGCCGAGTTCGGCCGCGCCCGTATGCGCATGTACCGTACGGACTTCGCGCTCGGCAGGCTTGCCGTTGACGTCGGTGATCCAGTAACGCTGCAACTGCAGGTCCACGACGTCGCCTTCCTCGAGATAGATGATCTGGTCGGTCGTGCCGGCCAGCGCCATCGCGTCCGATGCAACGAAATTCTCTCCCTTGCCCACGCCGACGATCAGTGGCGAACCCTGGCGTGCGCCGACCACGCGGTGCGGCTCATCCCGGCAGAACACGGCGATCGCGTAGGCGCCGTGCAGGTGCTTGACCGCCTGCTGCACGGTCTCGAACAGGTCGCCTGTATACATGTGGTCGACCAAGTGGGCGATCACCTCGGTGTCGGTCTGGCTTTCGAAGACATAGCCAGCCTTGGTCAGTTCGGCACGCAGTTCGTCGTGGTTTTCGATGATGCCGTTGTGCACCAGGGCAATGCGCTCGCGCGAGAAGTGCGGGTGGGCATTGTGGGACGCAGGCGCACCGTGCGTGGCCCAGCGGGTGTGGGCGATGCCGGTAAAGCCGGACAGGCCTGACTTGTCGACCTGCGCTTCGAGGTCCGCAACGCGCGAGGTGCTGCGCGAACGCTGCAGCATGCCATCCACGTGCAGGGCGACGCCGCAGGAGTCATAACCACGATATTCCAGGCGTTTCAGGCCTTCCAGCAGAATGGGGGTGATATTGCGCTGCGCGACCGCGCCGACGATGCCACACATGGAGACTCCCTGGATTGAGTTGAGGACGGTTGTATCGTAGAAGAAGGGGTCTGAAAAAAGCTTGCGAAATTTAATGAAAAATGAAGAAAAACGTCGATGACAAGGCAATGTGAAATATAATTTCACATCGGAGGCAAAAATGAGGGGATTGGAAGATGGAGGATGGGGGGCTCGAATTGGACGACCTGGATCGGCGCATCCTGAATGCCCTCCAGGAAGATGCATCCAGGACAAACAATGATCTCGCCGTCTTCGTCCATGCATCCGCACCCACCTGCCTGCGCCGCGTGAAACGGCTGACAGACGCAGGCATCATCGAACGCCAAGTGGCCATCGTGGCGCCGGAGAAGGTTGGCGCCGCCTTGACGGCCATCGTGGAGATCACACTGGACCACCAGGGAGCCGAGAAAATGCAGGATTTCGAGGCGCTGGTCGCCGGCGAACCCGCAGTCCTGCAGTGCTACCGCGTCTCACCCGGCCCCGATTTCGTGCTGATCGTGCAGGTGGCCGACATGCCGGCCTATCATGCGCTGGCGCACCGGCTGTTTGCATCGCACGCCAATGTCCGCAATGTCCGCAGCTTTTTCTCCATCCACCGCAGCAAGTTCGGGACGCGGATTGCCGTTTGACGCGCAGCCTTACTTCTTGACCTTGACCGGGCGCTTCCAGTTTTCGACGGTCAGCTGCTTTGCACGGGAAACGGTCAGTTTGCCTTCCGGTGCATCGCGTGTCAGCGTCGTTCCCGCGCCCAGCGTGGCGCCCTTGCCAACGCGTACCGGGGCCACAAGCTGGGTATCGCTGCCGATGAAGGCATCATCCTCGATCACAGTCCGGAACTTGTTCGCACCGTCGTAGTTGCAAGTGATCGTCCCGGCGCCGATATTCACGCGCGAGCCGACCGTGGCGTCGCCGACATAGGCCAGGTGGTTGGCCTTGCTGTGGGCAGCGATCTGGCTGTTCTTCACCTCGACGAAATTGCCGATATGGACATCCTCGCCCAGTTCTGTGCCCGGACGCAGCCGCGCGTACGGCCCGATGACGGACTCGGCGCCAATCACTGCATCCTCGATGTGGCAGAAGGGCTTGATGCTTGCGCCCTTGGCGATGCGTGCGTTGCGGACCACGCAATTCGCGCCGATGCTCACACCGTCTTCCAGTTCCACCTTGCCTTCGAATACGCAGTTGACGTCGATGCTGACATCGCGTCCGCACGAAAGCGTACCCCGTACGTCAATGCGCCCTGGATCGGCCAGCGTCACACCTTGTTCGAGCAGCGCGTTGGCGATATTGCGCTGGTGGACACGCTCAAGCTCCGCGAGCTGCACCTTGCTGTTCACACCCAGCGTTTCCCACACAGCGGACGGCTGGGCCGACACGACGGGAACCCCGTCGGCAACGGCCCGGGCGACGATATCGGTCAGGTAATACTCCTTCTGCGCGTTGTCATTCGACAGGGTCGCGAGCCATTTCTTCAGCTTCGCCGTCGGCGCGACCATGATGCCGGTGTTCACTTCACGGATTGCGCGCTGCTGCTCACTTGCATCCTTCTGTTCGACGATGCCGATAATGTTGCCGCCTTCGCGCAGAATGCGGCCGTAGCCGGTCGGGTCCGCCAAGTCGATAGTGAGGATCGCCAACTTATCCCGCCCGGCGTTGTCCAACAATTGCTGCAATGAATCTCTCGTTGTCAGCGGAACATCGCCGTACAGGACCAGCGTCGGCACGTCGTCGGACAGGAGGGGGACCGCCTGCATGACCGCATGCCCGGTGCCCAATTGCGGCTCCTGCTTGGCAAAGGTGAGGTCGACCGCCTTGCATGCTTCCGGCACGGCGTCGCCACCGTGGCCGTAGATCACGCAAAGACGTTGCGGGGAAAGGGTGCGTGCGGTGTCGATGACGTGCGACAAAAGCGGCTTGCCCGCGAGGGGATGCAGGACCTTCGGCAATGCGGATTGCATGCGCTTTCCCATGCCGGCAGCGAGAATGACAATATTCATGGATGATAGGTGTAAAGTTTGCAAAAGTTTAGCATGCAACCACAACGCGCTTTTCTCGCCCGTGTGACCGTGGTCCTGCTGGCAGTCCTGCTGGCAGTCCTGCTTGCGGGATGCGGTGCCTTGCGCCTCGGCTACGCCAACGGCGACACCTTCGTTTTCTGGTGGCTCGACGGCTACATCGATTTCACGCACGAGCAGAAACCCTGGGTCCGGGCGCACATCGACCGCCTCTTTGACTGGCACCGCAAGACGCAGTTGCGGGATTACGCCCAGCTTCTTGGACAGGTGCAACAGCGCGTGCAGCGCGGCTCCGTCCAGCCGGCAGAGATCCGGGAGGATTTCGCGGCTGTGCGTAAGCGTGCTGCAGTCGTTCTTGAAAAAGCCGTCCCGGAGCTCACCGACCTCGCGCTCTCCATCGAACCCGCGCAGATCGCCCACCTCGAACAGAAGTTCGCCTCGAACAACGAGAAGTATCGTAGGGAGTATTTACGGGGAAACGTTGATGACCGTCAACGGCTGCGGTTCAAGAAAGTCATGAAACAGGCGGAATACTGGTTCGGCAATTTCAGCGACGAGCAGGAAGCGCAGATCCGCAAGGCGTCGGATGCGAGGCCGCTGGATAACGACCTATGGATGGCGGAGCGCTTGCGCCGCCAGCAGGAAATGCTGCAGATGCTGCGCAAGATCCATGCGGAGAAGCCGGCGCGGGAAGTGGTGTCGAAGACGATCCGGGACTTCGTCGCGCGCAGCTTCGAGAACTTCACCTACGCCGAACACAAGGTCTTCTTCGACGGCTCATCGGACGGCATGGCGCAAATGATCGCCACGATCATCAATATGGCAACCCCCGAGCAGAAGGCGCATGCGGTCAGGCGCCTGCAGAAATTGATCGAAGATTGCCACGAACTCGCGGCGAAGGCTTAGTCGTCGTCGAGGCCACTGAACCGAACCACGTTGTTTGCAGGCGGTGCGCAAGGCTCTTCGTCGAAGGCGATATCGCCATCCGGCGACGCCTCTCCGGTCACCTTCAGGTCGACGAAGTTGAACAGCTTGCTGTCCATCAGATGCGACGGCGCGACCGTCGACAGCGCGGAGAAGATGTTCTCCACGCGTCCCGGATGCTTCTTTTCCCATTCGCGCAGCATTGCCTTGATGTGCTTGCGCTGCAGGTTTTCCTGGCTGCCGCACAGGTTGCAGGGAATGATCGGGAATTCGCGCACTTCCGCAAAGCGCTCCATGTCCGCTTCCTTCACATAGGCCAGCGGACGGATCACGATGTGTTTGCCGTCGTCCGACTGCAGCTTGGGCGGCATGCCCTTCAGCTTGGCGCCGAAGAACATGTTGAGGAAGAAGGTTTCGAGGATGTCGTCGCGATGGTGGCCGAGCGCGATCTTGGTGGCGCCGAGTTCGTCCGCCACACGATACAGGATGCCGCGGCGCAGGCGCGAGCACAGCGAGCAGGTGGTCTTGCCCTCGGGGATCACGCGCTTGACGATGCTGTAGGTGTCCTGGTTCTCGATGTGGAAGGGCACGCCGATCTTCGTCAGGTACTCCGGCAGCACATGCTCGGGAAAGCCCGGCTGCTTCTGGTCGAGGTTGACTGCGACGATGTCGAAATGGATCGGCGCGCGCTCGCGCAGCGTCAGCAGGATGTCGAGCAGACCATAGCTGTCCTTGCCGCCCGACAGGCACACCATCACCTTGTCGCCATCCTCGATCATGTTGAAGTCGCCAATGGCCTGGCCTACGAGGCGGCACAAACGCTTGTGCAGCTTGTTGTTTTCGTAGGCGATCTTTTCCGCCTTCTTCGCGCTGATCGCGACTTCGTTTTGCATGACTTCGCTCATTTCACTTCCCGTCTTCACTGCTTGATGTGGATGACTTCCACGCCGACCGCGTCGCAATCCGGATAGACGTCGGGTTTCTCGGTGGTGACGCGAACCGCGCGCACCTTCGGATGCGCGAGCATGGCGCGCGCCACGTCGTCGCACAGCGTTTCCTGCAGGTGGATATGGCCCTGCGCCATGCGCTTGGCGATGGTGTCGCGCATGAAGTCGTAATCCACGACTTCATACAGGTGGTCTTCCTTCGGCGTCGATTCCGACAGCGGGATGAAGAGATCGACATTGACCAGCACCCGCTGTTCGCCTTTCTTTTCGAATTCGTGGACGCCGATATTGATCATCACCTCGTAGTTGCGGAGGAAGAGGCGCCGGCAATCGGCCAGGCTGGGGTGGGAGAGGGAAGAGAGCATGGTTTCTACTTTATTTCGCAACGAACATGACGTCGCGTTGCAGGGGGATCAAATGCTGGCCGCCGTCGACCAGCAAGGTTGTGCCGGTTATCGACTGATTTTCGGCGGCAAAACAGACGGCGCTGGCGACATCCTCCGGCGTGCTGGAGCGGCCAAGCGGGGTCATCCTGTGCGCCTTGGCAAATCCTTCCTCGGTCTGGCTGCCCGACACCATCGTCAGGCCAGGGGCAACGCCGACGACGCGCACCTTTGGCGCCAGGGCCTGCGCAAGGACCGTCGTCGCCGTCTGCAGGCCGGCCTTGGACAGGGTATAGGACAGGAAATCCGGGTTCAGGTTGTACAGTTTCTGGTCGAGCAGGTTGATGACGACCGACTGGGCGCCGTCGGGCGTCGCGGCATGGAGCGCGCGCGCCAGGATCACCGGCGCTGCCAGGTTGGCATGCATGTGCCGATCGAGGCAGGCAACGGAAAAGTCCGCGGCAGTATCGCTTTCGAACAGCGACGCGTTATTCACCACGCAAGAAATCGGGCCAAGCGCCGCCGCAGCATGGTCGGGCAAGCGGTTCACTGCCTGCTCGTCCACCAGGTCGCATTGCAGTGCGGCGGCCTTGCGTCCGAGCGCCTCGATCTCGCGGACTGTTGCCAATGCCTCATCGCCGGACCGCCCGTAATGCACGACTACGTCCCACCCGCGCTGCGCGAGGGCAAGCGCAATCGTGCGCCCGATGCGCCGGGCGGCACCGGTGACGAGTGCAACTTTCCTGTTTCCTGTGGTCATAGAAGTGTTCTGGTTCCGGCGGATGTTGTCATTCCATCCACGGGCAAGGATCCTGCGGTCCGGATTTGTTCACAAGCCCAGGGCCGATTTCAATACAATACCGAGCATGCAACTTCACCTGCCTGAACCCTCCCTGGACGCGCAGAGCGCGTCGCGCGCCCTCCACAAGCTCATCTCCAGCGACATCGAAGCCCAGTCCGGCTGGATTTCGTTCGCCCGTTACATGGAGCAGGTGCTGTATGCGCCTGGGTTGGGGTATTACAGTGGCGGGGCAGCAAAACTCGGTAAAGACGGTGATTTTACAACCGCGCCCGAGATTACGCCGCTTTTCGGCGCCACCGTGGCCCACGTCGCCGCGGAACTGACCGATCAGTCGGCGCTGCGGATCATGGAATTCGGGGCAGGGACCGGCAAGCTGGCGCTCGACATCCTCACCGAGCTGAAATCCGTCGGCATGGCGGTCGAGAGTTACCAGATCGTCGACCTATCCGGAGAGTTGCGCGCGCGGCAGGAAGAAACCCTGCGCGGCTTTCCCGAAGTAACCTGGCTGGACTCGATGCCGGCATCCTTTTCCGGCGTCGTCATCGGCAACGAAGTGCTCGACGCAATGCCCGTTCACCTTGTCATCAAGACAGGGAGTGGCTGGATGGAGCGCGGCGTCGTCCTGGATGACGGGTGTTTCGCGTTTGCCGACCGGCCTTGCCCGCCCGAACTGGTGGCGCAGATTCCGGAGGCCGATGTCCTGCCGGACGGCTACCTGACCGAGGTGCACCCCGTGGCCACGGGCTTCATGCATTCGCTCGCCGCGATGCTTGCGGCAGGTGGTTCGGGTGCGGCCATCCTTATCGATTACGGGTTCCCGGCGCACGAGTATTACCTCGACCAGCGCGGCCAAGGGACGCTCATGTGCCACTACCGCCATCATGCGCATCCGGATCCGTTCTACCTGCCCGGCTTGCAGGACGTCACTGCCCATGTCGATTTCACGGCCATGGCGCGTGCTGCCATCGATGGCGGCCTCGACCTGCTGGGCTACACCACCCAGGCCGCCTTCCTGCTCGATGCGGGCATCGGCGACCTGTTGCTGCGCACTTCACCGGAGGACCAGCTGCGCTACCTGAAACAGGCAAGCGCGATGCAGAAACTGATTTCTCCTGCCGAGATGGGCGAGCTGTTCAAGGTCCTGGTGGTCGGGAAGAATGCCGAGCTCCCAGGCCGGTTCGCGCGCAACGACCGCAGCCATCGCCTATGATGGTTCTTGCTTGTCAAATTTTCCATGAGTTCCGCGAGGCAGCATGATTCGTTGGGTACTGACCATTTTCCTCGCGCTGATCGTCTTTTCGGCGGCGATGCCTTGGCTGGAGAAGCTCGGCATTGGCCGCCTGCCGGGCGACGTCCGCTTCAAAATCTTCGGCCGGCAGGTTTTCCTGCCGTTTGCCTCGACGTTGCTGTTGTCGATGATTGCCATCGGCATCGGCAAGCTACTCTGAAGGCTCTGACAGGAGGCGCGCCGTGATCCGCTGGGTTGCCGTGATTTTCATCGGGCTGTTCGTCTTCTACCCGCTGCTGCCGTGGTTCGACCGCCTGCGCGTCGGTCGTCTGCCCGGCGATATCCGGTTCAAAGTCCGCGGCGTCGTCTTCTGTCTGCCATTCGGCTCCACCGTCGTGTGGTCCGCCGCCGTGTTCGTGATCGCCGAGATCGTCAGCCTGACCTGCCCGAACTGTTGAGCAGTCTCCGGCAGGAGCGCGCCCAACACCCTATACTGGCTGCTTCCCTCCGTCATGTTTCCGGATGCAACCCACCTTAGAACAGCTCAGCCAGCGCTACGGCAGCCGCTACAAATGGCTGGTGCTGCTCACCGTCATGATCGGCACGATGGCATCGATCATGTCCTCCACCATTGTCAATGTCGCCGTACCCGACCTCAGCCAGCATTTCGTGCTTGGCCAGGAGCGGGCGCAATGGGTGTCGGCAGGTTTCATGCTGGCGATGACACTGTCAATGCTCACCACGCCGTGGCTACTGCTGCGCTATGGCTTGCGGCGAACCTATGCGGGGGCAATCCTGCTCCTGCTGTTCGGCGGCGTCGTGGGGGGCTTCAGCATCAATTACCCTATGCTGTTGTCCATGCGGGTGGTGGAGGGGTTGGCGGCAGGCGTCCTGCAGCCGATTCCATCCATCGTGGTATTGCGCGCCTTCGACAAACATGAGCAGGGCAGGGCGATGGGGATCTTCGGCTTCGGCGTTGTCCTCGCGCCCGCCATCGGACCGAGCGTTGGCGGTTTCCTTGTCGAGCAGTTCGGCTGGCGCTCGATCTTCTTCGTCGTGGTGCCGTTCTGCCTGGTCGTGCTCGTCATGGTTCAGCGGCTGCTGGCAGTGAACTCGCCGCTGATGGGCGAAGCCCGCCCGCTGGACTGGAAGGGGCTCCTCCTCGCCGGCGTCGGCACCGCCAGCTTGCTGAACGGACTGGTCCACCTGCATGACGGACTTCTTCAGTCTGTACCGATGATCGTGATCGGATTTGCCGCCCTGGGCGGCTTTGTCACCTATCAGCTGCGTACCGAGCATGGCCTGATGAACATGCGGCTGTTCAGCTATTCTCAGTTCACTGCAGGTGCGCTCGTCGCGTTCATCTATGGCGCCGGACTGTTCGGTTCCACCTACCTGCTGCCGGTCTACATGCAGATGGCATTGCACTACGCCCCGTCCCAGGCCGGCCTGGTCCTGCTGCCCGCCGGCGTGGTGCTGGCGGTGACGATCATCGTCGCCGGCAGGCTGGCGGACCACCTCCCGCCAAATGTGCTGGTCTCCATCGGTCTCTGCCTGCTGGCCCTGTCATTCGGGTTGATGGCTGTCGGCTCATCCTCGACCGGCTACTTCACCTTCATGGCATGGGCCATCATCGGCCGCATTGGCCTCGGCTTCGTCCTGCCGTCACTAAGCCTTGGCGCCATGCGTGGGATCGAGACGGGCCTGATTGCGCAGGGCGCGAGCATCATCAATTTTCTCCGGCAGCTTGGCGGAGCGATCGGCGTCAGCCTGGTGGGTATCGTTCTAGAGTGGCGCCTGGCGGTGTACCAGGGCGCGGCGGCGACAGTCCAGGACGCGCGCCTGAAGGCATTCAATGAAACTTTCCTGCTGGTGGCGCTGTTCTGTGCGCTCGCCGTGCTGGCCGCGATCCGGATGCGCACGCCGGAGCATTAAATACGGGCTGCTGGCGACGGGTTAGTTTGCTTTTCTTCGCGAGAGTGGTATTTTGGCGTCCTCGGGACGGAAAAGCCGGCCCGCATACCTCAGTTGGCGCTGCACGGAACCGGGATAAATGACTTCGCTTCGTAGTTTGACCGCAATGATCATCGAGCCGCACTCGGGCATGCGCGCCAGCATGCACAACATGCTCAACCTGTGCGGCATCACGAAGATCGACCATGCTGTCAGCTCGGGCACCGCGATCCGCCCGCTCAAGGGCAAGTCCTACGACCTCATCCTGTGCGAATACGACCTCGGTGATGGCCAGGACGGTCAGCAGCTCCTTGAAGACCTGCGCCACAACAAGCTGATTCCGCTGTGGACGGTCTTCATTATCGTCACCGCCGAGCGCGCCTATGAGAAAGTGGTAAGCGCCGCCGAACTCGCGCCGACCGACTACATCCTCAAGCCATTCACCGCCGATACACTGATGGACCGGATCGCTCGCGCCATCGAAAAGCGAACCGCCTTCCTTCCGGCCTACCATCTCATGGAGCACGGCAACCTGCTTGAGGCCATCGATATCTGCAGGATAGGCGAGGGCAAGTATCCCAAGTGGGCTACCGACTTCATGCGCCTGCGAGCGGAGCTGCATGTGATCCTGGGCGAGGCGGCGGAGGCGGAGAAGATTTACCAGGACCTCTTGCAGACCAAGGCAGTCGCCTGGGCCCGGCTGGGCCTCGCCAAAACCCTGTTCATGCAGGGCGAGTTCGGCGAAGCAGAGTCCCTGCTGCAGACACTGGTGGAGGAAAACAGTAAGTACATGGATGCCTACGACTGGCTCGCCAAGACCCACGAGGCGATGGACCAGTTGCCCCAGGCCAAGGAGGTGCTGGCAGGCGCCGTGGCGATCTCACCCCACGCTGTGCGCCGGCTGCGCAAGCTCGGCGACGTCGCGCTGGAAACCGGAGACGTCGACACCGCCGAAAAATCCTTTCAGAAGGTCGTATCCAAGGCGAAGTACTCCGAATTCCGCGATCCCGAAGACCATGTACGGCTCGTACGAACCTTGGTAAAGAAGGGCGACACCACACAGGCCGCCTCCGTAATCCGCGATATGGAAAAATCGCTCGGCAACCTGGAAAAGACACCGGCGTGCCGCGCGTTGTCCTCGGCGCTGGTGCAGAAAGAGCTGGGCAATGACGATAAGGCCGCGGAGGAACTCAGTGCAGCCGTCGCAGCATGCCGTGATGCATCGGGCATATCCAACGACATGAAGATGGAGCTCGCCAAGAACTGCCTGGAGCACGCGCTGGACACCGGCGCAGCGGAAGTCATGCGCGACGTCATGAGCAATGCCTCCGACGAGGCAGCCATGGCCAAGGCAATGAGCGTCTTCGAAAAGGCGGGCAAGAAAGAGCTGGCCGAAACCGTCGCCAAGGAAAGCCGCCGCCACGTGGTCGACCTCGTGTCCAGCGGCGCGGAAAAAGCGCGCCAGGGCGACTACCAGGGCGCCGTGCAGCTGATGACCGCCGCCGTGCACAAGCTGCCGCAAAATCCGCAGGTCGTATTCAACGCTGCCGTCGCCGTCCTCAAGTACCTTGAAAACGTGGGGTGGGAAGGAAAGCTGGGCGACCAGGTCAAAGGTTACATCGAAGCCGCGCGCCGGCTCGATCCCAACAACCCCCGCCTGGTGCCGCTATCCGAGCTCTACCAGAGCATCCTGAAGAAATACGGCGTCAAGCCGCCCACGGCCAATTAAGCGCCTTCATCCTCCAGCAGGCTGGTGACCAGTTCAGGCGGCCGGGCGATGACAGCGCGCTTGCCGAACACCACGATCGGCCGCTGCAGCAGCTTGGGATGCGCGGCGATTGCCGCTAGCAACGCACCATCGTCCGCCTGCGCCAGGCCGAACGCGTCGTACTCGTCTTCATTGCTCCGCACCATATCGGCTACCTTGCAGCCCAATGTGGCTTGCAGTGCAGATAGCTGCGCGAGGTCGGGAGGCGTTCTAAGATATTCCACCACATCGACCGTAAGCTGCCTGCGTGCCGCGATCGCTTCGACAAGTGCCAGTGCCTCCCGCGACTTCGAGCAGCGCGGGTTATGATAAATCGTGATCATGAAGTCCATTGCTGTAATGAGTAGGCGTTGATTGTAATCCTGTCCATGACGCCGGTGGGCTGCGCTGAACCTGCCGGGCAACAGCGCGGTCAGAGTGGTACCCGCCTTTCCAAGCACACCTATGTCAGAAAAGAACAGCACACAAACGTCAACGGGATTTCCAGCATCTTCCGAAAGCGCCACTCAGCGCGAGCCGGCGTCCGACCCCATGCGCCAAATGCGCCGGCAGGACTCCCCATGGATGCAGACGCAACGGATCATCGGTGCGCGGATGCGCGCCCTGTCGGACAGGATTCTCCGACGTCTTACGCAGCGCACCCTGAAGATCGGCATCTCGGCCCGGATTTTCCACCCCGAGGCTGGCGCCAAGGGATTGCGCAGCAAGACCTTACAGTACCTCGAGGAATCCATCGCGCAGTGGGTAATGTCGCGCGACGTCATGGTGTTCATGATTCCGACTGTCAATAACAACGGCATCTTGCATCCCAGCAATATCCGCTTGCGCGACTATGCCAAACATCTGGACGGCCTTGTCCTGCAGGGTGGCGCCGACGTCTCGCCACAGACCTATTCTGAAATGGCGACGCGCCCTGAGTGGAGCGGGGACCGCGCACGCGACATGTACGAACTGGAGCTGCTGCATGAATTCGTCGAAGCCGGCAAACCCGTCCTCGGCATCTGCCGCGGCTGCCAGTTGATCAACGTGGCCTTCGGGGGCACCCTCTATCAGGACATCGCCTCCGATGTGCCGACTGCCATCCAGCACGTAAGCGACCTGTACGACAGCCACTACCATGTCATCCATTTCCCTGAAGGATCGGCCCTCGGCGGGCTGTACCCGGCCAAGCCCGAAGCCCTGGTGAACTCGATTCACCACCAGGCCGTGAAGGACCTCGGTCGCGATCTCGTTGTTGAAGCCGTCTCGGGAAAGGACAATATCGTCGAGGCAGTCCGCTACCGCAAAGCCCGCTTCGTGATGGGGCTGCAATGGCATCCGGAATTCCACCGGGCAGGCAGTTCGGAATTGCTCGACTGCACACCGATCCTCGACGACTTCCTTGCCGCCGCGCGCGAAACCAGATTCTGAGCGCGTGGCGAGCGCCCCGGAAAACCACACTCCATTGCCGGTTTTCCATCGCAAAACGAAAAAATTACTGTCCAACCAGTTTTTTTGGTTGACAGCCCTTGGGGGTCTCTACTATAGTTTGAGGTTCCCTGCGGAGGGGTGGCCGAGTGGTTAATGGCAGCAGACTGTAAATCTGCCCTCTTACGAGTACGCTGGTTCGAATCCAGCCCCCTCCACCAGTGTCTAAGCAGGTGAGTTTTGCGGTT
>Ga0196981_1000297_pt1 | contig 22396 bp, 21 predicted proteins | sample S3_2013CmetaG_FD_155462 | JGI IMG/M metagenome (GOLD analysis project Ga0196981, IMG submission 155462) | Soil microbial communities from Anza Borrego desert, Southern California, United States - S3_20-13C | ecosystem: Environmental > Terrestrial > Soil > Desert | place: USA: California... | reverse complement strand
GGGCGTCACCGCGAACGTGGTCGAGGCCGCGGCGAGCGCGAGGCATCCCAGCAACAGGCGAAAGGCTGGCCGGCTCATGGCGACACCTCCTTGGTGATCGTCTTTTTCAGGCTGGCGCGCACCAGGTCAGCGCGGCCCAGCCGCACGGCCGGAGGAGTGGAAACTTCCAAAAACGGCTCTTCCTCGAGCACCCCGGGCCTGCCTCGAGGATCCGCATCCCCCGCCGTCCCGGCCGCCCGTGTCGCGCCGGCCCCGCTGCCGCTGGCGTCGGACGCGACCGCCGTGCCGCCGGAACGAGAGCGATCGCTCGTCGCGTCCACTCCTCCCCGCGTGCCCGCGGCGTCGCGGGCGTCAAGGGGGGACAAGGGCAACGACCTCCAGCGAGTCGATCGGCCAGGCGAATGCCTTCCCGGCCGAAAGCACGATTTCCAGCTCCGTCGCCCCATGCGGGATGGAGGCGCGACCGGCAACTTCGCCGCCGATGGCCACGGTGGTTTCCGTCGGCGAGGCGATGATGACCAAATCCAACGAATCCGACGCGCCGGCGCTGTTCAAGGGGACCGCGATGCTTGCGACTTCGCGCATTGTTTCCATCGCGACCATCGCGATGCGGCCCGCGTCTCCCTCCCGCAGGAAAACCAATGCGGTTCCGCCGAGCTCGAGCAATGCGGCGTCGTCCGGCGTGGCGGAAAAATGCGGCGTCGTTCTCAGGGACACGCCGATCGAGCCGGCCGCGAAGGTGCGCGCCACCTGGCTGCCCGCACCGAGCTGAAAAGCCGGGCCGCCTCCCAGGAACGTCGGTTTCGGTCCAGTGACCGTCCATTCGGCGAGCAGGCTGGCCTGTTCGCCGCTCTCGGTTCCCCCGCAGTACAGAGTCGTCGGCATGAGCGCGCCGAGACCGATCAAGCCCGCCGAAAATAAATTCTTCATGGCGTGCTCCGGGTCAGGATTTCGGACGAACCGACTGAGGCTCACCCCGCTCCCGCAGGAGGTGATCCCGCCGCCGCAGCAGCAATTCGTCCGCCGGCTGCAATTCGACCGCCCGATCGAGGTCGGCTTTCGCCTCGGCGCGCTTGTTGAGGAACTGGCTCCGGATGAAGGCCAGTTTCTGCAGGTACATTGATTTCTCCCGCGCAAGCGCATCGGGCGTCTTGCGGATGGTCTTTTCGAGCGGCGCCTCGGCCTCGCGAAAAAACTCCTCGGCCTCGCGATTGCGGCCCGCGGCCACGAGTCGCAGGCCGATGTCGATGGCGGCGAACGCGAAGTCCGCGTCGCGGTCCAGCTCCGGCAATCCGCTGACCTCTTCCTGCGTTTTCAGCTTTTCGAGGGCAGCGCGGGGGCTTTCGCCCTTCGCCACCGCGTCCGCCACATCCGCGCGCGCGCGCAGGGATGCCGCCATTTTCGATTCCCGTTTGGGTTCGGCCGTCGCGACGACCGGCATGAGCGCGCACAGCGCGGCGAGGATGAGCCGTGTATCCATGGTCAGGGTTCGTCCGGGGATGACTCCGCTGCGGGCCGATGACGGCCGCAGGGCGGAGCCAAAGCGTTGATTACGTACCGCAAGGCGCGGTTTGATTTAGTCCGAAGCTCCGGACCGAGCTTCAAGCGCCCGAAGCAGATGGGTGGAACCCCCTACGCGGTCAAGCGAGTCTTTCCGGATATCACGTGCGGCGATCGGGCCCGACACCACACCACTCCGGCGCAGCCATTCCCGCCCTTACGACGCGGCCATAAAAAGCCCGCCTCGAAGGCGGGCTTTGGTGTTCACGAGGCGCCCTCGGGCTTGGTGGCCTCCGGTTCCGGCGCCGTCGCCGATTCGCCGGCAGTCGCCGGTTCGGCCGCCGACCCGCCCTCGCCGGCCGCGACGGGCTCGGTGTCCTCGGGCGCAGGTTCCTCGGCGGACTTGGCCGACGGCGTCTCGGGGAAATCGACGGGGTCGTGCTCCTCGCCGTGCTCGTCGGCCTTTTTCTGCGCGGCGGGGGACATCGGCGGCGGGGCGAAGAGCTTGCCGTCGGAGAATTCGGTCACGTAGCCCTCGGTGACGAGCCAGCGGAGGTCGTTGGTCATCTTCCGCAGTTTTTCGGCCTGCTCGGGCGGCAGCACGAACGGCGCCGTCGAGGCCGGGGCGCCCTCGGCGGGCGGCGTGGCCGCGGCCGCCGCCGCGGCGGCGACGTCGATGCCGAGCATCTCCTTGGGCAGATCCTTCACGTGGATCAGCGGGTGCTTCTCGACGAAATCGATGAGCGAGGTGATCGACTCGGAGAAGACCTGGCCGGGAACGCGGAAGCGGCGCTTCACGGCGCAGACGAACGAGACGCCGCGCGAGCCCTTCTTGAAGATCGTGAATCCTTCGCGGCGCAGGCGGCCGCGGAGCGCGTTGGCGGTGTCGAGCGGGAAACGGCGCTGGCGCTCCACATGGCCTTCGACGGCGCGGCGGATTTCGCCCGGCGGCAGCTTCTCGATGAGGCGGCCGTGAAAGCGGACGTTGTCGACGGCGCGGACCGCCTTGTCCTTCGCGTTGGCGAGCAGGTAGGCGCGGGCCTCCTCGAGGCTGTCGAAGCTCGGACCGGCCGCGGCGGCCGGGGTCGCGGGCGTCTCGGCCGCAGGGGCGGGCGCACCCTCCGCGGGCGCGGCTTCGGCCGGCACGGCGGGTTCGGCCGGCGCGGCGGACGCGGTTTCCGCAGCCGGCTCTGCTGGCCTGGCGTCGGCCGCCGCCGCGTCGGCGGGCTTGGGCGCCGCCGGCTTCTGGCCGTAGATCCACGTGTACCGCGTCGCCTTCTTCATCTTGTCCATCCACTGCTGGACGACTTCGGGTTCGCGCACGGACTGGATGCTCTCGCGGAAGCGATCGAACGGCATGCGCCCGAGGCGCGCCGCGTGATGCTGCTGCAGGATCTGCTGATAGCGGTGATAATTCGGCGGCCCGAGCAGCTCGCCCGTGATCCCGCATTTGTTGATGATCGGAAAGTTGCCCTTGGGCGGGTCGATCTCGACATCCTGCGTGCTGAAGAACGTCGCCAGGTGATTCGCCATCACATGGTGCAGCGCGGCCTCCTCCGTCTCGAACGGCAGGTGATCGGGCACCGACATGTAGATCGGAGCCGGCTTTTCGGCGCGCGGAGCGGCCGCTTCGCCCGCGTTCTCGGCCGGCCCGCGCTCCGCGCGCTCGGACTTGCGCTGGATGACCACGACGAAGCGCTCGTTTTTCTCGAGCACCGCCTTGGTGATCTCGAACAGCTGGAAGGTGCGGCAGGATGCGCGCACGGCCTTCACCATGGCCGCGAATCCGGCGTCTTCCGGATAGCACGTCATGGTGAAATACGGGCTGATGTAAGGCCCCCGCTCCATCGGGCCGTCCCGCCGGTCGCCGCCGCGGAAGTCGCGACGCTCGCCACGGTCGCCGCCGGGCCGGAAATCCCGGCGCGGTCCGCCGCGGAAACCGTCGCCGCGCGACCGATCGCCCTGCGGGCCCCGATAGCCCGGATCCGGGGCCGCCCCCGGGCCCGACGGCGCGGGCGCCCCGGCCGGCCGGCGGAAGGCGCGCCGATCCCGCGGTGCGCCGCCGGCGTCGTCGCGGCGATCCCTCCGGTCCTCTCGCTCCCGCCGCGGTCCGCCGGGGGTGTTCTTCACCTCGGTCCACTGCGTGCCGAAGGTGAAATCTTGCAACTGGCTGAGGTCGATTTTGTTCAACCCCGGCTCGTTGGGCTCGTTGGCGGGCTTGGAGTCGTCCATGAAAGGGCGAGAAACGGGGCGGCTACCCCGGTAGAGTCGGTTGGTGGGCTTGGTGTTCCGCGGTCGGTTAGGTCTGACCCGCGGGGAGCCGGAAGTTTCGGCGGATGAAAGTGCGAAGCAAGCGCATTTCGGGGCTTTACAACGCCTCGGCGATGAACCTAATTCGCCGCTCCCTTTTGGTTGGAACGCTCAGGTGGTGGAATTGGTAGACACACACGTTTGAGGGGCGTGTGCCGTAAGGCGTGCGAGTTCGAGTCTCGCCCTGAGCACCACCCTTCGCCCGGGGCCGAGACCCGACAGAGGCCTCCGCCGCCCTGCATAGCACACCCGGCGCCGTTGACGTTCCGGGGGTTCTGCCAACACTGCGGCTGCCGCTGCCCATGCCTCTCGACGCCATCAAGCAAGCCCTGCTGGACTCCTATGCCCACACGGGCGGCATCAACCACCTCGACGGCACCAACCTGCCCTCGCAGAACTCGGTCAACGAGCTGGCGCGGGACTTCATGCACCTGATGTTCCCCGGCTTCTTCGAGCGAAGCGCCCTGACCAAGCAGGAGATGCCCGCCTGGGTCGGCCACACGCTCGAAAAGGTCGAGCGCGGGCTGGTCGCCGAGATCGCAAAATGCCTCCGCAAGGGACACAACGGCGACTCGCTCGTCGAGGCGGCTCGGCTCGCCTCCGACCTGCTGTCCCGCCTGCCGGCCGTCCGCTCCGTGGTCCAGACCGACGTCCAGGCCGCCTACGACGGCGACCCGGCGGCGCGGAGCCTCGAGGAGATCATCCTCGCCTACCCCTGCGTGCTGGTGATCTCGCTCCAGCGCATCGCGCACGAGCTCTACAAGCTCGGCGTGCCGCTGCTGCCGCGCATGATGACCGAATTCGCCCACGAGCGGACCGGCGTCGACATCCATCCCGGGGCCCAGATCGGCACGCACTTCTTCATCGACCACGGGACCGGCGTCGTCATCGGCGAGACCGCCCGGATCGGCGCCCACGTGAAGATCTACCAGGGCGTCACGCTCGGCGCGAAATCGTTCGAGACCGACGCCCACGGAGTCCCGGTGAAGGGCGTGAAACGCCATCCCGACGTGGACGACCACGTCACGATCTACGCCCATGCCACGATCCTCGGCGGCGACACGCGCATCGGCGCCCACTCGGTCGTCGGCGCGAACGTGTGGCTCCTCGAGTCGATCCCGGCGCACAGCATCGCGTACTACAAGAACGCGAGCCTCGTGGTCCGGCCCCGTCAGAAGCAGGAGCTCGCGATCGCCGACGGCGCCGACTGGATGATCTGACGCGGCCGGTCAGATGTAGTACATCTCGACCTCGGCGCGCGCCGCCATCGCCTCGAGCGTGTAGGCCTGCGCGCGTTCCGCCGCCGCCGCGCGCACGTCGTCCCAGATCTGCCGCATGCGCCGGCCGGACCTGCCGCCCTGGTTGCCGCTGGGCTCGAGCAGGCCGCCCTCGACCGTCTCGATGATGTCGAGGAGCGTGATGTCCGCCGGAGAGCGCGCGAGGAGGAAGCCGCCCTGCACGCCGCGCTTGCTGACCACCAGCCGCCCGGACTTCAGTTCGCCCAGGATCTGGGCCAGGAAATTCGCCGGCACCTCCTCGACGTTGGCGAGGTGCTCCAGCCGCACGGGCTCGCCCGCCGGATGCGCGCGCGCAAGCTCGCACAGGATCCGGCACGTGTAGTCGAGCTTGACGGTGATTTTCATGAGCCGCGCTCAGATCGCGTAGTCGCTCAGTTCGGGTCGCACCACCTCCCGCGGCGGCAGGAGCATGCCCGCGGCCACGGTCGCGTTCGTTCCCTGCTCGATCAGGATGAACGAGCCTGTCAGGCGGTTCGTCTCGTAGCCGTCGTAGAAGATGGGCTTCGCGGTGCGCAGCCGGACGCGGCCGATGTCGTTCACCGCCAGCTCGGCGGGATCCGGCTCGGGATCGAAGCGGTCGAGGTTCAGCCGGTGCTCGATGTCGATCACGGCCGCCTGGACGGTGTTCGTCGTGTGCTTGAGGACGTATTTCTTGCCGCGCTGCAGCGGCCGCGGGTGCATCCATGCGACGCGCGCCACCAGCTCGGTGCCCGCGCCAGGATACGGATCGCGGCCGACCAGCATGCTGCCGCGGCTCACGTCCAGGTCGTGCTCGAGCACGACGGTGACGGACTGCGGGCAGAAGGCCTCCGGCGCCGGCCCGTCATAGGTCCAGATCTGCTTCACCGTCGTCTTGAGGCCGCTGGGCAGCGCCATGACCTCCTGCCCCACCCGCACGATGCCGCCCGCGATCTGGCCGCTGAAGCCGCGGAAGTCGTGCAGGCGCGCGTCCGTCGGGTTGTTCGGCCGATTGACCCACTGCACCGGCAGCCGCAGGCCATGGAGGTTCCAGTCGCTCGCGATATGCACCGACTCCAGGTGGCCGAGCAGCGTCGGGCCGACGTACCAGGGCGTGTGCCGCGAGGGCTCGACGACATTGTCGCCGTTCAGCGCGCTGAGCGGGATGAACTTCACGTCCTTGATGTCGAGCCGCGGCAGGAACTCCTCGAACTGGGCGCGGATCTCGTTGAACCGGGCCTCGCTCCAGTCGACCAGGTCCATCTTGTTCACCGCGACGACGAGGTGGGGGATGCGCAGCAGCGACGCGATCGCCGTGTGGCGGCGGCTCTGCTCGATGACGCCGGCGCGGGCGTCGACGAGGACGATGGAGAGGTTCGCGGTGCTCGCGCCCGTCACCATGTTGCGCGTGTACTGCACATGGCCCGGCGTGTCCGCGATGATGAAGCGGCGGCGCGGCGTCGCGAAGTACCGGTACGCGACGTCGATCGTGATCCCCTGCTCGCGCTCGGCCCGGAGCCCGTCCGTCAGGTTCGCGAGGTTGATCTGACCGCCGCCCGTGATGTCCGCCGAGCGCGCGAGCGCCTCGAGCTGGTCCTCCATGAGCGACTTCGAGTCGTACAGCAGCCGGCCGATGAGCGTCGACTTGCCGTCGTCGACGCTGCCGCAGGTGTTGAACCGGAGGATGTCGATGACGGGCGGAGCGCCGGGGCGCGAACCGGCGGCCGGCGAGGCGGCGGTGGACGGAAGCAGGGAAACGGACATGGGAATTGCGGATGCGGTCGGAATCGGCGCCGGCTCAGAAGTAGCCGGCCTTCTTGCGGTCCTCCATCGCGGCCTCGGAGGCCTTGTCGTCGGCCCGGCTGCCGCGTTCGGTCACGCGGGCGGCGCCGATCTCGGCGATGATGTCGTCCACGTCGTCGGCGGGCGACTCGACCATCCCGGTGCTGATGATGTCGCCGATCGTCCGCACGCGCACGACGAGCTCGCGGACCTCCTCCGTCGGCTTCGGCGGGAGCAGGTCGCTCACGGGCAGCCATTGCCCGCCGCGGCGCACGCAGCGGCGGCGGTGGCTGAAGTAGATGCTCGGCACGTCGAGCCGCTCGCGCCGGATGTACTCCCAGACGTCCATCTCGGTCCAGTTGCTCAGCGGGAATGCCCGCATGTGCTCCCCGGGGTTGATCCGCGCGTTGTAGAGGTTCCAGATCTCGGGCCGCTGGTTCTTCGGGTCCCACTGCCCGAAGCTGTCGCGGAAGCTGAAAAAGCGCTCCTTCGCGCGGGCCTTCTCCTCGTCGCGCCGCGCGCCGCCGATGAGGCAGTCGAAGCGGAACTCCTCGATCGCCGCGAGCAGCGTCGGGATCTGCAGGCGGTTGCGGCTGACCTCCCCCGGCGACGGCGCCGCGATGCCCTTGGCGATGGCGTCCTCCACCCGGCGCACGATCAGCCGGCCGCCGAGCTGCGCGGCCCGGCGGTCGCGGAATTCGTTCAGCTCGGGAAAGTGGTGCCCGGTGTCGACATTGAGGAGCGGCATCGGGATGTCGGCCGGCCGGAACGCCTTCTCCGCGAGCCGCAGCAGACAGATCGAATCCTTGCCGCCGGAAAAGAGGATCGCGGGCCGCTCGAACTCGCCGGCGACCTCGCGCATGATGTGGATCGCTTCGGTCTCGAGGTGGTCGAGGTGGTCGAGGTGGTAGCTGCTCATCGCGCCGCCTCCGCCACCGCCTTGCCGCCCCAGGCCGCGTGCAGGCCGCACTCGCGCTTCTCGTCGGCTTTGGCGGGGTCGAAGTAGTCCCACTCGTTCGGCAGGCCGTGCTGCGCGAGGTACGCCTCCATCTCCGCGTCGGCCCAGTGGAACACGGGGCTGACCTTGAGCGCGCCGAAATTCGCGTCGTGGGACACGACGTCGAGCCCGGCGCGGCCGGGGTTCTGCACCTTGCGCAGCGCCGTGATCCACACCGTCGGCGCCAGCTCCTTCATCCCGCGCTGGAAGGGTTCGAGCTTCATCACGGCGCTAAATTGCTTCAGTCCGGCCTCGTCGTCGAGGCTCGGCACCGGGCCGTGAATCGCGTCGCGGTGCGCCGGCGTCAACCGGGGCAGGAACGGCTTCAGGTTGAGCCGGAGCTGCGCGCGGAGCTGCTCCGCGTGCCGGTAGGTCGCCGGCCGGTTGTACCCGTGGTCGACCCACAGGACGGGGATGTCCGGCTGGGCCTGCACGGCGAGGTGCAGGACCACGGCCTCGTAGGGCCGGAAATTCGTCGAAACCAGCGCGCGGCCGCCGGCCTGGCCGACGGCCCAGCGAACGATCTCGAGGGCGGACTTCCCGCGAAGCTCCGCATTCCAGCGGGCGATCTGTTCAGGGGAGAAGGACATGGTGATGCAATCGGTCGCTCACGAAGCGGTGGCCGCCGGCGCCTTGGCCGGCGCGGCGGCGGCCGCAGCCGCGACTTCCGGCCAGATGACGCGCGCGGCGAAGTCGCCGAAACGCTCGCCGGCCGCGCGCTCGCTCTTCCACCGCTGGAGCAGCGGACGAAGCTCGGCCTCGATGTCCGGCTCCTTCAGCATCTCCCGGTAGACGCGGTTGAGCCGCGTGCCCGACACGTTGCCGCCGAGCCACAGCTGGTACCGGCCGGGGGCCTTGCCGACGAACGCGATCTCGGCCATGTACGGCCGGGCGCAGCCGTTCGGGCAGCCGGTCGAGCGGATGATGATCTCCTCCCCGCCCAGGCCGAGCTCGTGCGCGAGCTTCTCGATGCGGTCGACGACCGCCGGCAGCATCCGCTCCGACTCCGCCAGCGCGAGGCCGCAGGTCGGCAGCGCCGGGCAGGCCATCGCGGCGGCGTGGAGGACGCTCGCCTGGTTCTCCGTGCGGACGCCGTGCTCCGCGAGCAGGGCCGTGACCGCCGCCCGCTCCGCATCCGGCACGTTCGCGAGGATCACGTTCTGGTTCGCGCTCAGGCGGAATTCGATGGCGGGGAAGCGCTCGGCCACGCGGCGCAGCGCGGTCTTGAGCCGCCGGCCCTCGACGTCCTTGATGCGGCCCGTCTCGACGAAGAGCGTGAGGAAGTTCGAGCCGTCCACCGCGCGGTGCCACCCGTAGAGGTCGCCCGTGGTGACGAACCGGTAGGGCCGTGCCGGCCCGAGCGCGCCGCCCGAGCGGCGGTTCACCTCGTCCCGCATCCATTCCGCCCCCCGCTCCTCGACGACGTATTTGAGGCGGGCATGCCGGCGGTTGGTGCGGTCGCCGAAATCGCGGTGGATGGTCAGCACCGCCTTCGCCACGTCGACGACCTTCTCGCGGGGCAGGAAGCCGATCACGTCGGCCAGCCGCGGGTAGGTCTGCTCGTTGCCGTGGCTGCGGCCGAGGCCGCCGCCGACCGCGAGATTGTAACCGAGCAGCCGGTCGCCCTCCGTGATCGCGATGTAACCCAGGTCGTTCGTGAACACGTCCATGTCGTTCACCGGCGGGATCACGAACGCGGTCTTGAACTTGCGCGGCAGGTAAGTTTGCCCGTACAGCGGGTCGGTGAAGGACGCGTTCTGCGGGTCGTCCAGGTTGAGCTGGACGTTGTCGACCCAGATCGCGTGGTACGCGGGCGTCTTGGGCGCGAGGGCCTCGGTGACGAGCTGGGCGTCGGCGAACACCTGTTCGCGCGCGCGCGTCGTCGCCGGCGTCGGCGAGGCCATGACATTGCGGTTCACGTCGCCGCAGGCGGCGAGGGTCGAGAGCATGCACTCGTTGATCCGCTTGATGAGCGGCCCGAGGCCGGCCTTCACCACCCCGTGGAACTGGATGCTCTGCCGCGTGGTCACGCGCAGCGTGTCGTTGCCGTACCGCGTCGCGAGGTCGTCGAAGACGATCCACTGGTCGGACTTGAGCACACCGCCCGGGATCCTCCCGCGAATCATCACCAGCCACTTCTTGCCGGTCTTGCGGAGGTCGCGGTCGTCCTGCTGGTAGATCCCGTGAAACTTGATGAACTGCTCGTCATCCTCCGAAAACTTCTCCAGCGCCGCGTCCGACATCGTGGCGGCGATGGTGCCGGCCAGCGTGGGAATGCGCTGCTTCAGGTGCTCGTTCTTCGTGAGTTTGGCGGGATCGACGACGGACATGGGAAAAGGCATGACATGAGCTACGCTTGACCCTAAGCAAAGCCTAAACTTGTCATAGGTCATGTACCTAGTCATGTTTCTCTGAATCTCAACGATGCCAGCAGGATTCGTCAGTTTCGTAGGAGCCGGGCCCGGCGCGGCGGACCTCATCACCGTCCGCGGCAGGGATATTATTAGTCGCGCGGAGACAGTGCTTTACGATAGTTTGGTCAGCGCCGACCTGCTGGAATTCGCGCCGGACACGGCCGAACTGGTCTTCGTGGGGAAGCGCGCCGGCCGCCACTCGGCCATGCAGGCGGAAATCAATGCGCTGCTCGTGCAGCACGCCGGCGCCGGTCGCCGCGTCGTCCGGCTCAAAGGGGGCGATCCGACCCTCTTCGGCCGTCTCACGGAGGAAATCGACGTCCTCAACGCGGCCGCCATCCCTTACGAGATCGTGCCGGGCGTCACCGCCGCGTGCGCGGCCGCCGCCGCCGCCGGGATCAGCCTGACCAACCGCTCGAACGCCTCCACGGCGATCTTTGCGCCGGGCCACGAGTGCGCGGGCAAGGAATCCGGGGCCGAGGTCGATTGGGCCGGGCTCAGCCAGCCGAACGCCACGCTCTGCCTTTACATGGGCGTGCGGGCGCTGGCGCGCGTCGCCAGCCAGCTCATGGCCCACGGGCTGCCGCCCGAGACTCCCGTGCTGGTCGTCAGCGACGCCTCCCTTTCGACGCAGCGGGTCCGCGCGGGCACGCTGGTGGATGCAGCCGCGCTTTCCTCGGCAGCCGAGGGCTATCCCTCACTCGTGCTGATCGGCCAGAATGCCCGCCTGCCCCATTTGCGGGCGGGCGTCACGGAAGCCCTCGCGAACGCCTGAACGGCGCTCAGGCGGCCGCGGCCCTCCAGCGGTCCGCCAGGATCTCGAGCAACAGCGGGTGCTCGCCCACCAGCCGCGTCAGGCGCGTGCGCAGGCCCGGATGCGCCGCCTCGGCGGCGTGGCAGATCTTCGCGACGTCCCCGTCGGGACCGGCGTGCCGGCCGGGCAGCAGGAACTGCATCGCCAGCGCGACTTCCCCGCGGTCCCACCCCGGCTGGCCGAGCAGATCCGCCAGGCGCGGCGCGCAGAAGTCGTACTCCGGCTCCGGCCGCCGTTCCATGCTCGCCGCGGCGACGGTGACCCCGGCGCCGAGCCGGGCGCTCACTTGCGCCGCCAGGGCGTCGCGGACCGCCGTGACCTCCCGCGCGGGACTTCCGTGGTCCACCACCACGACGCGGGACGTCCCGCCGGTCGCCCGGACGTGGTCCACGAGGATCCGGGCCAGGCGGTCATCGGCCGGCGCGAAAAGCGGATCCGCCAGCCGCACCCGCAGCCGGGGATGCTTTCGCCGCAAGTGACCCAGGCGCTCGGGCAGGTAGCTCGTCAGCGCCCGGCTCGGCCCGAAAAAAAGCGGGACCACGACGAATTCGGTTTCCCCCTGCCCCGCTCGCCGCGCCAGCGCCGGCTCGAGGATCTCGGCCGCCATGCCATGCAACCGGTCGGGCGTGATCGCGCTCGAATGCAGGAGGGAGACCGGCGCGACCGGGGCGCCGAGCCGCGCCCCCAGCGCCGCCGCAAGCTCGCGCAGCCGCAGGGTGGCCGCGGGCTCCAGCGATCCGTTGTCCAGCAGGAGCGTGGACGGCGGGTTCATCGCCGCTGGCGCCAGGCGGCGGACCGTGCGAGGTCGCGCGCCAGGAACGGTCCGCGGAAGATCATGCCGGTGTAGACCTGGACGAGGCTCGCCCCCGCATCGAGCTTCTCCGCGGCCGAAGCCGCGTCCGAGATGCCGCCCACGCCGATGATCGGCAGCCGGCCGTTCGTCGCGCGGGCGATGTAGTTGATGATCTCGGTCGAGCGCCGCCGCACCGGGATGCCGCTCAGTCCACCCGCCTCGTTCACGGCGGCGAACGATCCCGGGCGCGCGAGGGTCGTGTTCGTGGCAATGATCCCATCGAGCCCGAGCTCGGCGATGACGCCGAGGGCGGCGTCGATCTGCGGGAAGCTGAGGTCGGGCGCGATCTTGAGCAGCAGCGGCCGACGGGGCCGCCCGGCGGCGACGCGCGCCCGGTTCTCCCCCACCAGCGCGGCCAGGAGGGGCTTCAGCCACGCCGCGTCCTGCAGCTCGCGCAGGCCGGGGGTGTTCGGACTGCTGACGTTGACCACGACGTAGTCCGCGTGGTCGGCCAAAAGCCGGAAGCTGCCCAAATAGTCCTCCGTCGCCTGCTCCAGCGGCGTGACTTTCGTCTTCCCGAGGTTCACGCCGAGCGGGATCCGCCGGGCGCCCGGCCCCGGCAGCCGGGCGAGCCGCGCGGCCACCGCCGCGGCCCCCTCGTTGTTGAAGCCCATCCGATTGATCACCGCCTCCTCGGGCGGATAACGGAAAAGCCGCGGCTTCGGGTTCCCGGGTTGCGCCTGGAGCGTGACGGTTCCGATTTCGACGTGGCCGAAGCCGAGCGCGGCGGCGGCCGGCCAGGCCCGACCATTCTTGTCGAAACCCGCGGCCAGGCCGACGACATTGGGGAATTTCAGTCCGAGGCACTCGACCGGCCGGTGCCCCGGCGGCAGCTGGCTGGCCCGCTCCAGGGCGGCGCAGAGCGGCCGGACGCCCCCGAGCCGCGCCAGCATGTCGACCGCGAGCTCGTGTGCGGACTCCGCGTCATGACGAAAGAAGAATCGCTTGCCGAGGCGTTCGTAGAACCAGCCCATGGGGCGCGGACTCTGCCAGCCGGTGACTCCCGGTGACAAGCGCCGGAAATTTTTCCTTCGACCCGGTTTCGGCCGCCGCCCGGGGCGGCAACGGGCGCCATTTTCATCGGAACCAGAATTTTTCTAAAATTCTGGGTTTCAGGATTTGACATGGTCTGAAAGCGCCCTTTTTCCCGTCCAACGAAGTTCAATCCCATGGCGAAAGGAACCCCTCAACTCGAATGGTGCGTCGTGCGCCTCGGCGAAGACCACAACTGGTGGGTGGACGAGGTCAGCGATCCCGTCCACTGGGACGTCGACGGCCTGAGCATCATCGACCCGCGCCAGGTCGATCACGTCATCGAGTTGATCGAGCCGCTCCGCGAATACGGGTTCGATCCCGATGTCTTCGAGCGCGCGTTCATCGCCTTCCGGATCACCAAGGACCTCGGCAAGGGCAAGGTTCGCCTGGCCCGCACCAAGGAGGCCCTCCTCGAGTCCGACGAGAAGCTCTTCGCCCTGCCGGACATCATCGACGAGGAGAACGGCCCCTACGCCGACCTGCTGGATCACCTCACCCGCCTGCGGGTGAAGTTGCTGAACGACCTGTTCGACTTCGAGGAAAAGCTCACGGTCGACGAGGTCGAGGACCAGATCCGCGAGCAGCAGAACACCGACTTCATCGAGGGCAAGGCCGTCCACCTTTTCAACGAGGTCACCGCGATCCTCGACTTCATGCCCGCCGGCTACGGCGAGGACGACGAGGAGAGCGGCGCCAAGCGCCGCGCCAGCGAGGACGAGGACGACGAGATCCCGGACATCGAGGAGGAGGAGGACGAGCGGATGAAGAACGACTCCTCGCTCAAGTGGGACGAGGACGAAGAGGACAAGGAAAAGGAAAAGGACGAGGAAGGCAAAGGGACCGAGTCCGACGACGAGGAAGAGGACGACGACGCGGACGATGAGGACGCGGACGAGGACGACGAGGCCGAGGAAGAGGACGATCGTCCGAGCCGGAGCCGCCGCGGCCGCCGCTGACCGGGCGCCGCCCGGCCGAGCCCGGCGAATCCTGTGATTGCCAAGCTGCGGGCGTTGCCCCAGCAGTCTCGCATCACCATGCCCGCCCGCCGCCTGCTCGTCTGCGCCGCCCTCGCCGCTGTGGTCCTGCAGGCGGGCTGCGAGACCACCCGCCCGCCGGGCGGCGCGGGCGGGAGAAATCCGAAGATCGGCGCGTCGGCCACGACCGCGCAGCTCCGGCCGGGCGACACGCTCGTCATCGCGCTGCTCGGCATCCCCGATCCCAGCAGCACGAACGCCCAGATCGACGAGCAGGGCGTCATCAGCCTGCCCTACATCGGCAACCTCCAGGCGGGCGGCCTGACACCGTCCGAACTTTCGCGCTCGATCCGCGACACCTACATCGCGAAGCAGTTCTACACCACGCTCGACGTGTCGGTGACGGTCACCGAGCGGTACATCTACATCGGCGGCGAGGTCCAGCGCCCGGGGCGCATCCCGTGGTCGCCGGACATGACGCTGGCCAAGGCGATCCAGGCGGCCGGCGGGTTCACGCTCTACGCCAAGGAATCGCGCGTCACGCTCACGCGCGACCGCGCGGCGCACGACTTCGACGTGCGCCTGGCGCAGCGGAACCCCGACGAGGATCCCCTGCTCTTCCCCGGCGACTCGATCCAGGTCCCGCGCTCGGCTTTTTGAGCCGCGCGCCCCGGCGCGCTAGACCTTGTAGTAGTGCTCCCAGCCCTTGCGCGGCTTCGGGCCGGCCAGCAGCTCGTTGGCGCGGCGGTTGCCCTTGAAGCGCTTGCGGACCGGGTCGAACTCGAGCTTGCCGCCGAGGCGCTGCGCGATGACGCCGAGCGCGAAGACCTGGCTCAGCGGGCCCGAGATGTGGAAGGCGGACCGCGCCTCCTCCGTCCCCTGGCACGCCCGCACGAAATTCACGTAATGGTCCGAGAATCCCGAGCCGATGCGCGGCAGCGTCGGCGCGAGCTCGCGCATCCGCGCCTCGGGAATGATGCGCAGCGTGTCGCTGTGCGTGCCGCCCTGGAACGTGAGCGCCTTGCTGAAGATGAACTTGCCGTTCTTCTTCGTGAGCTGCGCGTCCGGTCCGAGCTCGGACGGAAGCGGCGGGATGTTCGCGACGCCATCGTACCAGAACACTTCGCACGGCGGCATGCCCTTGCGCGCCGCGAAATCGAACCGGATCGTCGTGGCCTGCGGGAAGATGTACTCGTTCGGGCCGTCCCGCTTCACGGCCTCGATCGTGCGCGGCAGCCCGAGCTCGAGGAACCGGTGGGCGGTGTCGAGGATGTGTGGCCCCCAGTCGCCGAACGCGCCGTTGCCGTAGTGGTACCACCCGCGCCAGGTGAGCGGGTGCAGCTTCTCGCTGTAGGGCCGGGGCGGCCGCGCCATGTTCCACAGGTCCCAGTCGACCGTCGGCGGCACGGGCGCGCCCTCCTCGAAGCCCTTGATCGTCCACCCGTGCCAGCGGCGCGGGGAATTCATGTGCGCGATGATCTTCGTGACGTCCTTGATGACGCCCGCCTCGGTCCACGCCTTGAACTGGTGGAAGTTGTTCCCGGAGTGCCCCTGGTTGCCCATCTGCGTGGCGACGCCGGACTTCTTCGCCATCGCCATCAGGAGCTCGATCTCCTGGAACGAGTGGGCCAGCGGCTTCTCGACGTAAACGTGCTTCCCGTGCATCATCGCGTGCATCGCGATCGGGAAATGGGCGTGGTCGGGCACGGCGATCATGACGGCCTCGAACTTCGCGCCCATCTTGTCGAACAGCACCCGGTAGTCCTGGAACCGCGGGACGTCCGGCCGCAGCTCGCGGATTTCCTGCGTGTGCCTCCCCTCGAGGTCCACGTCGCAGAAGGCGACGGGGTTCACCAGCCCGGTGTTGAGGAACGTCTTCGTCATGTCGCGCCCCTGGTGCCCGATCCCGATGAACGCCATGTTCAGCCGCGGGGCCGGCGCCTGGGCCCGCAGCCGCCGGGCCGGGAGCAGGGCCAGGGACGCGCCGGCGGCGGCGGTGACGAGGAACTGGCGGCGGTTGACGACGGGACGGGGGGCCGAGGCGGGGTTCATGGGGGGGGAAAAGATGCGGGGGGCCGGCCGGCGTTGGCAATGCCGCGTCCGGCGGAGCGGGGCCACCGGCCTACGACGGCGGGGGCCCGGGCCGCGTTACACGCGCCGCGTCAGCCGCGCAGCTCGCGCGCGACGTCCTTCGCAAAATAGGTCAGGATCATGTCCGCGCCGGCCCGCTTGATGGCGAGCAGCGACTCGCGGCGCGTGCGCGCGAGGTCGAGCCAGCCGAGCCGCGCCGCGGCGTGGATCTGCGCGTATTCGCCCGAGACCTGGTACGCCGCGACCGGGCACTTCACCGCCGCCCGGACGTCGCGGATGATGTCGAGGTAGGCGCCCGCGGGCTTCACCATCACGATGTCCGCGCCCTCCCGCTCGTCGAGCTGCGCCTCCAGCGCCGCCTCGCGGCGGTTGGCCGGATTCATTTGGTAAGTGGCCTTGCTGAGCAGCCGCGTGCCGGCCGCCTGCGCGCTGCCCACCGCGTCGCGGAACGGGCCGTAGTAGGCCGAATTGTACTTCGCCGAATAGGCGAGGATCCCGACGTCGGTGAAGCCGGCGCCGTCGAGCGCACGCCGGATCGCGCCGACGCGGCCGTCCATCATGTCCGAGGGCGCCACGAAATCCACGCCGGCGTCGGCCTGCAGGCCGGCCATCTCCGCCAGGATCCCGACGGTGCGGTCATTGTCGACGTCGTCGCCCGCGGGGGTCAGGACCCCGTCGTGGCCGTGGCTGGTGTACGGGTCGAGCGCCACGTCGGTGATAATGGCCAGCTCCGGCACCGCGGCCTTCACCGCCCGGACCGCCCGGAGCACCAGGGTGTCCTCGTTGAGCGCCTCGGTGCCCTCGGGATCCTTGAGCTTCGGGTTGAGCTTGGGAAACAACGCGACCGCCGGCACGCCGAGCTTGTGCAGCTCCCGGCACTCGCGGACGAGGTCCCCGAGGTTGAGCCGGTAAACCCCGGGCATCGACGCGATCGGCTCGGGCTTGCCCTTGCCCTCCACCACGAACAGCGGGGCGATCAGGTCCTGCGTCCGCAGCGCCGTCTCCTCGACCAGCGCGCGCCGGGAAGGGGTGCGGCGGAGCCGGCGGGGACGGTGCGTCAGCTCGAGCTTGAAATTTTTGGCCATGGCGAGGCTCCCACTAAACCAGCAATTCCGCCCGATTCACGCCAAACCTTTCGGTCCCGGCCGCCCGGCCAAATCCGGATAGCAGAAACAGTTATCCCGCCCTTTCGCCGGAATCCGGGGTTGAAAGCCCGGCGCGACCTGTGGCTGGATTCCGCCCCGCCGATGCCCATCCGACTCTTCGACTCCCTCACGCGCCAGCCCCGCGAGCTCCGGCCCGCGCAGCCCGACGGCGTGTACCGGTTCTACAACTGCGGCCCGACGGTCTACGCGCCGGCCCACATCGGCAACTTCCGCACCTTCGTCGTGAACGACGTCATCCGCCGCCTGCTCGAGCTCGAGCTCGGCGCGGGCAAGGTGAGGCACGTCCGCAATCTCACCGACGTCGACGACAAGACCATCAAGCGCGCGCGCGACGAGGGCCGACCCCTCGCGGCCGTGACCAGGCAGTGGACGGACAAGTTCCAGGCCGATTGCGACGCGCTCAACTGCCTCCGCCCGCACGTGGAGCCCGCCGCCACGGGGCACATCCGGGAGCAGGTCGACATGATCGGCGTGCTCATGCGCAAGGGCCACGCCTACCGCAGCGCCGACGGTTCGGTGTATTTCAAGGTCTCGTCCTTCGACGACTACGGCCGGCTCTCCCGCGTGAAGGACCGCGAGCTGCAATCCGGCGCCGCGCTGAAAGTCCACGCCGCCGACGCCGACGAGAAGGAGGACGGCTCGGACTTCGCCCTCTGGAAGGCGCACAAGCCGGACGACGGCGACAACGCGTGGGACTCCCCCTGGGGGCGCGGACGCCCGGGCTGGCACATCGAATGCAGCGCGATGAGCAAGAAACACCTCGGCGACACGATCGATCTCCACACCGGCGGCGTCGACCTGCTTTTCCCGCACCACGAAAACGAGATCGCCCAGAGCCAGTGCTGCAACGGCGCCACCTTCGCGCATCACTGGTACCACAGCGAGCACCTGCTCGTGGACGGACGGAAGATGTCCAAGAGCCTCGGCAACCTGTACACGCTCGACGACCTCGCCGCCAAGGGCTTCAGCCCCATGGCGCTGCGCTACGCCCTCCTCGCGGGCCATCCGCGCAAGCAGCTCAATTTCACCCTCGACGGCCTGCACGCGGCCGAGAGCGCGCTCAAGACGCTGCGCGAGTTCCGCGCGGCGCTGCCGACCGCCGGCATCGCCCACGACGCCTTCGGTCCGGTGCTCGCCGCGCTCCATGACGACCTGAACACGCCTGCGGCCCTCGGCGCCCTCTTCACCGTGGTCAATCGGAAGGCCGGGGAGGTCGACGCCGCGTCCTTCGATCGCGCGATGTTCGCCCTCGGCCTGGACCTCGCGGCCGCCGCTCCGGCGCGGGCCGAGATCCCGGCCGCCGTCGGCGCCCTCGCGGAAAAACGCTGGGCGGCCAAGCAGGCGAAGGATTTCGCCGCGGCCGACGCGCTCCGGCAGGAGATCGCCACCGCGGGATGGGCGATGAAGGACGCGAAGGACGGCTATTCCCTCGAGCCGCTCAAGAAATAGCCGCGGCGGGGCCCGTTGCAGCCGGAGCACCCTCGCCTCTCCCTACCCTGCCTTCCGAATGGTCCGGATCGAGACGACCTGCGCCGGATTCACCACGAGCGAAAACGGCCCCTCGTCCGGATAGATCACGAGGTCTCGCGTGTTCGGGTGCATATGCGCGTGATCCGGGTGCGGCAGCAGATGCCGGTCCCCGCTGGCGAGGGTGATCTCGATCGGGAACTCTATCGGCCGGCCGAGGATACGTTCCAGCGACGCTCTCATGTGGCGAACGATGAATAGATCGGCGCGCACCTCAAGTCCGGCTTCGCCGGGATTACCCCGTCTCCCGGATTGGATTATGCCACCGCCTCCGGTCTGGACGGACACCGGCATTGACACCCGCGCCATCCCCGTCGCGAATCGGCGGTTCGGCCCTGTCCCGCGGCCGCGGGATAGGCAGGACCCAACCAACTCCCCATGTCGATGACTCCGCTCGAAGAGCTCCGCCACTCGTGCTCGCACGTCCTGGCGACCGCCGTCCTCCGCCTTTTCCCCGAGGCCAAGCTCGACATCGGGCCGCCGACGGAAACCGGCTTCTACTACGACATCGACCTCGACCACAAGCTGACGACCGAGGACCTCGCCCGGATCGAGGAGGAGATGAAGAAGGTCGTGGAGGAGAACCAGGCCTTCGTCCGGAAGGAGGTCCCGCGCGCCGAGGCGGAGCGGATCATCCGCGAGCGCCGGCAGGAACGCTACAAGCTCGGCCGCCTCGCGGACATCCCCGAGGGCGAGGCGATTTCGTTCTATCAGAACGGCGAGTTCATGGACCTCTGCGCGGGCACGCACGTCCGGTACACCAAGCAGATCAAGGCGTTCAAGCTCCTCTCCATCGCCGGCGCCTACCACCGCGGCGACGAGCGCAACAAGCAGCTGCAGCGCATCTACGGCACGGCCTTTGCCTCGAAGCCCGAGCTCGAGGCCTACCTCACCCAGCTCGAGCAGGCGAAGCTCCGCGATCACCGCAAGCTCGGCAAGGACCTCAAGCTGTTCCACATCGACGAGGACGTCGGCCAGGGGCTCATCCTCTGGACGCCGGCGGGCTCGATCATCCGGCAGGAGCTCCAGAGCTTCATCGCCGCCGAGCTCCGCAAGCAGGGCTACCACCAGGTCTTCACGCCGCACATCGGCCGCCTGTCGCTCTACAAGACCAGCGGCCACTTCCCCTACTACAAGGACTCGCAGTTCCCGCCGGTCGTCGAGCGCGACTACCTCGACAAGCTCGTCGCCTCCGGCTGCTCGTGCGCCGAGATGGCGAACCGCATCGAGGCCGTCTCGCCCAAGTTCGCCGCCGAGGTCAACGCGCGCACGGGCACGGAGACGATCACCCCGGACCGCGTGCTGCCCGACGACCAGCTCATCGACGGCTTCCTCCTGAAGCCGATGAACTGCCCGCACCACGTGAAGATCTACGCGTCGCAGCCGCACTCGTACCGCGACCTGCCCGTGCGCCTCGCCGAATTCGGCACGGTCTACCGCTGGGAGCAGTCCGGCGAGCTCAACGGCATGACCCGCGTCCGCGGCTTCACCCAGGACGACGCCCACCTGTTCTGCACCGAGGAGCAGGTCCAGCCGGAGATCCTCGGCTGCCTCGCGCTCGTGAAGACCGTCCTGACCACGCTCGGCATGTCCGACTACCGCGTGCGGGTCGGCCTGCGCGACCCCGACTCGAACAAGTACACCGGCGACCCGGCGAACTGGGACAAGGCCGAGTCCGCCTGCCGCACCGCCGCGCAGACCCTGGGCGTGCCGTTCACCGAGGAGCCGGGCGAGGCCGCGTTCTACGGCCCGAAGATCGACTTCGTGATCAAGGACGTCATCGGCCGCGAATGGCAGCTCGGCACGGTCCAGGTCGACTACAACCTCCCGGTCCGCTTCGACCTCACCTACATCGGCGCGGACAACGCCGCGCACCGGCCGGTCATGATCCATCGCGCGCCCTTCGGCTCGATGGAGCGGTTCTGCGGCGTGCTGATCGAGCACTTCGGCGGGGACTTCCCGCTGTGGCTCGCGCCCGAGCAGGTCCGCATCGTCCCGATCTCGGACAAGGTCCTCGACTACGCGAAGGCCACGCTCGACCAGCTCGTGGCCGCCGGCCTCCGCGCCAGCCTGGACACGCATTCGGACAAGCTCGGCGCCAAGATCCGCCGCGGGGAGATCGAGAAGATCCCCTACGTGCTCGTCGTGGGCCAGAAGGAGGCCGAGGCCGCCAGCGCCTCGGTCCGTTCGCGCGCCAAGGGCGACGAGGGCGTGCACCCCGTCGCCGAGCTCCTCGCGCGCTTCACCCGCGAGGTCGCCACCCGCGCGCTGCCGGAAAAGAAGAAGGCCTGAGCGCCGCCGCGCGCGGCGCGGGATTCCCTATCACGCCGGCCGTTCCCTCCCATGGCTTCCCCGACGGACCCCGGCGCGCTGCCCGCCTGGCGCGACGAACTCGACGCCATCGTGGGCGCCCGGGCGCACGGCCAGTTCGAGGAGATCGTGCCGCGGCTGCAGCGGCTCGACGCCAGGTATCCGAACACCGCGGAGATTTCCTACCAGCTCGCCTGGACGCAGGACACCCTGGGGCGCGCCGCCGAGGCCGTGCCGCTCTACGAGAAGGCGATCGCCCTCGGCCTGCCGCCCAACGAATTGTCCGGCGCGCTGCTCGGGCTCGGCTCGACGCTCCGCGCACTCGGCCGGCTGGAGCAATCGGCCGCCACGCTCCGTTCCGGCCAGGCCCAGTTCCCGGAGAATCGCGAGTTCGCCGTGTTCCTGGCCCTGACGCTGCACGCCCAGGGCGACCACGCCGCCGCCCTCAGGCTGGTGCTCGAGACCTTGTGCGACACGACGGACGACCCCGGTCTCACCGCCTATCAGCGCGCCCTCCGTCACGAGGCCGGGAAACTGGAGCCGACGCTCCCCGCCCCTAGTCCGCGCCCTCGCGGGCCCATTCCTTGAACGCGCGGATCTGGTCGGGACTGCCCAGCACGAGCACCTGATCGAGCGCAAGCAGCTTCTCCTCGCCGGCGGGACCGAGGATCCTCAGTCCGCCGCGGTTGATGCCCGCGACCTGCACGCCGGTCTTCCGCATCGGCGCGGCCTCGGCGAGGGTCCACCCCGCCAGCCGGCTGCCCACGGGCAGCTCCACCAGGTCCATCCGGACTTCGTCGAAGTTGGACGCCATGGCCTGGCCGGTGACCGCGGTGAGGAAGGCCTTGCCCGCCGCGGTCTGCTTCGGATCGCCCAGGAGCAGCACCTTGTCGCGCGGGAACAGGGCCGTGGCGGGCGACGGGTTGCCGACCATCACGCCCTGGCGCTCGATGCCCGCGATCGTGCAGCCGAAGCGCGAACGCAGCCCCAGCTCGCCGATCGTGCGGCCGCGCACGTCGGCCAGGTCCGGGAGCATGCACTCCGTGAGCGCCAGCTGCCACTCGCTGTGCTGGGCGAGCCAGGGCGCGCTGGTCGCGGTGGACTTCGCCTCGCTCTGCTCCAGCCGGGACTGCAGCTCCACCTCCACGAGGCTGTGCCAGTAGATCAGCTTCCCCCGGAGCAGGTAGAGCGCCACCGCGGCGACGGCGAGCGCCACGAGCGGAATCCATCGGCCGGCCGCGCCCGCGGGGAGGACGGCGCCCAGCCAAAAGAACATCAGCACGCCGCCCGCGATCTTCAGGCCGGTCTCGACGATGGGCTTCATCCGCGCCGCCGTCGCCTGCCCCTGCGTGCTCACTTCGGCGACG
>Ga0196981_1000296_pt1 | contig 22503 bp, 20 predicted proteins | sample S3_2013CmetaG_FD_155462 | JGI IMG/M metagenome (GOLD analysis project Ga0196981, IMG submission 155462) | Soil microbial communities from Anza Borrego desert, Southern California, United States - S3_20-13C | ecosystem: Environmental > Terrestrial > Soil > Desert | place: USA: California... | reverse complement strand
CGTCGATGCGCATCTGCTCGGCGCGACGAAACAATTGCTTCATGGCCTGCTCAATGATCCCGGCCTCTTCAGGAAGCCCCGTGTTTTCAAGCCCTTGAATAAGCTCGTCCATCGCCGCGACGGTGAGACCGAGCCGGGTCATTTTGTTATTGAGTGAGTTGGACATCACGCCGCCTTTTGCTCGTTGCTTTTCCATTCGTCGCCGTCCTTTGCGGATACGCGCATACTATCGTATGCGAGACGCTGACGCGGGTTTGTCGCTAGAACGGCGGTACTGATTCCGGTCGCTTTGCGCACAGCTTGCAGCACCGACAAAGTGATCGGCATCCTGCCGGCGAGAATTTTATAACCGCCACCGATATCGCTCTCTGGCCCGATGTACTCGATGGGCCAGCCATTGTTGATGAAGCAACTCTTCCAAAATTTTTCCGGCATGATCCCGATCATCTCACGCACGTCGTTCTGCAGGCCGAATTCGAGGAAGGCAAGCACAAGCTCGGCTTTAACCCGCTGGCGAACCTCAGATGGAAGATCATGGTCAACACAGAAGCGCGAAGCCTCCCAGACCGAAAGCGAGGAGGGAAGTTCTCCAGTGACAATTTGGGGCCAAAGCTCCTTGATCATGTAAGGGCGATCGGTTGGCGCCGTGCGGACGCTGCCCCTAACCTCGCCGAAGTCGTCCGTCCAAACCAGGTGCGACGCGGCCGGGGTATCGTATTGGTCGTATTCCATGCCCTTAAAGCGCCCGACATCCCAATACTGCGCGTCTACCAACATCTTGTAACGCAAACGGAAATTCGACGTCAGCAGCCCGCCGAAGTATTCCATGGTGGTGTGATTGACGCAGTAGATCATCCTCGCCTCCGCTAGGAAATCTAGGGCGATTCGGGGAGCGGGGATATTCGCGCAAAAGTGCTAGACGGCTTGAATCAGGTATTGGCGCGACGCACGCAGTGCAGCGACAGTGATGTCCTTCACGCCGAACTTCTTGAGGATGCTAGCTTTGTAGGTGCGTACCGTATGTGGCGAGACGTTAAGCGCGCGCGCAATATCCTTGAAAGTCATGCCGCAGGCGGTCAGCTGCAGAACTTCGCGCTCGCGATCGGAAAGGTAGACAGGCTTGACGTCGACTTCCCGCGCTTCGAGCGCAAGAAAAACGTTATAAAATTGCGAGGTGTACATATGCGCCTTGGCGAGCGTAAATGGGTCCGCCTCGACATGGGAATTGCTGCTAGCGGCCCCGACACCGGCAATGGCCCCCATCACGCCCCGCAAGGGAATGCCGATGCCCGAATGCAGCCCCGCCTCCTGAGCCTCATTCATGAAAAGCATCTGCGCGCGCGTGAGCGGCTGCGTTTTCTCCATTTCCCCCCAGAGAAACGGTCCGACGGTGGCGTACATGCCGGCACGTACGGGGTCGAGCGGCGCAAAGTTCTTTTCCCCGTAATAGGCCATCCAGTCAGAGGGGTAGTTTGATATAATGCCGTGGCCCGCCTTCCGGTCGATTGTCGGATGGTCGGTCATCAGGCTGAAAACGAGACGGTCATAGCCCAGCGATGCCATCGCCTTCTGGTATAGAGCGAATAGCTCGTCCACGTTTCTTGCACCGTGGGACCTATGGATAAAATCTTCCAAGTCCATGGTGGATCTGTCATTCTGTTAAATGATTCTGCGGCCAGTATGTCATATAAGAGCGCCCACGGCAACTCAGGGCTGTGGAAAAACCTAACCGAGCTTGATAAAACTGGCCTTTAGTTAGGAGGTTTCGACATGGACAAGGCCAACGATATGCGGGAGTCGATGAACGAATGGCAGGACAGAATTCTTCGCAAGAGAAGTGAACCATTAACGGAAGCGGAATTCTCGACGCTGCGCTTCAACGCATTATTGCTGACCTTGGCTAACACTGGCGCCATAGACAAGCACAAATTCATAGACATTCTTATCCAGATTTCTGGCGGGGTTGACTGTCTGCATGACGCGACGATGGTCCAAAGGATTGACGACTGCATGCGCTTCATGAGCTGGGGCGAGGCGCTGCGTCAGGTCGAACCAGCTTGGGACCCGTCCTTCAAATTCGTGCCTCCAAACACCTAGGATTTCTTTGCCGACGTGTGGACGCTACGGGCTTTTATAAATACCTGAAAGACCACTCCATATGCTTCCCTCATCAACAAAGCTGCGCTAAAGTTTTCAAAGCGCAAAGTAGAAGGTTACTCATAGGATCTGAATTGAATAAAGTTAATCCGGCACTATTAGAACGCCTCGAAGTTGGGGAGCATGAGAGAGCGCTGATGGCAAAGTTTTCACTGCCAGCTGACTTTTTCGCAAAAGTGAAGGCTTCCTCCGACTGGGCTTTTGTGTGCCAGCTTCACGCCCTGATGCAACAATGTATGCTAAGTCTCATCAGGGAAATTATAAAACCCGGCGGTATGGAAGAGCCGGTGGCGCGACTTTTCTCGTTCGCACGGTGGAAGCCAGACGTAATCATCGTGGACCTTCTACGTAAGCAACATAACTTCAATGCTGAAGATGAAGCTGCATTTACATTTCTTGATGATCTTTATCAAAATTACAATGTTTCGCCGTCGTCCGCCGCGGAAAATTTGTATGATGTCGCATGTCGCACGCACGGAATTAAAGCTTATGTCCTGCGATACATATGGACGGACCCCGATGAGCTTGTCGAGGCTACTCGCCCTCCGGAATACCAGTGGATTATGAGAGCCGCAGTTTATGCATATACGGTTCAAACGCTAGGCGCTATATATTGCGGGGCTTCCCGTTGGGATCCGGGGAAGAAAAGATATGAAGTGTATGACGTCGACGCGGCGACAAAGTAACCAGCGAAATTAATCGAGACCGTGACGCTGCCAATAAAGTGCACCTTATTGAGACGGCAGACGAAGAGCAGCGCACCGATGGCACACGTCACCATAATGAGCGCAGGTATATAATCCAAATATGTGCGGACGCTATGGCCTTCATAAATACCTAAACGATATGCGCATTCGCTACGGCGCGCAGGGCGACTTTAACTTCAAGCCGAATTACAACGCCTGCCCGACGAACCTTATGCCCGTGATCGTTGACACGCCCGAGGGCCGGCTGGTGAAGCCAATGCGTTGGGGGCTGCTGCCATTTTGGGCGAAGGACAAGAGGGAAGGCGCGCGGATGATCAACGCCCGCGGGGAAACCGTCGCGGAGAAGCCAGCCTATCGGAATTATTTCAAGTCGCAGCGCTGCATCGTGCCGGCGAACGGCTTCTATGAATGGAAGCGGCCCGAAAAGCGCCCCTTCTGGTTCACGCCGCGCGGCAGTGACTTCTTCTCATTCTGCGGCCTATGGAGCACCTGGAAGAGCCCGGAGGGAGAGGTGATCGACACCTTCACGATCCTGACGACTGATGCCAACAAGACGGTTGGCCATGTCAACGACAGGATGCCTGTCGTTGTCGGGGACAACGCTATAGGCCCGTGGCTTGCGCCCAACACGCCCGTCGAAGAGGTGCAGACATTTCTAGGCCCTTACCCGGATGCGCAGATGGATGCGGTCGAGGTATCGCAGTTCGTGAATAGCGTGAAAAATACCGGCGAGGCTTGTATGGCACCGGTCAACAGCAAATAGTTGACGTCGGCAAATATATGACGGGCCGCTGAAAGTGCTTGACGGAGTCAAAATTTGACCCGAGCAATAAAATTGTTACATCCTTGTAACAACTTTGTTACCGGCGTGTAATAACTGAAAAGATGGGGGAAATCGCATTGCGTCAAAGTTTCGCCGAACCATACAATGGTAACTGAGGGGTCCTCCCAATACGTTCCTTCACGTAAGCCTTGCCCAAGGTCGTCTGCCCTGACGTTCGGGGACCCCTCACTGAAGGACCGGTTCAGTGGAGTTAACTAAACAAAATTGCTATGCGCTGCTCGCGCTTGGCCGCATAACCGGTGGCGAAGAAAGCTTTCTTAACGTGCTTGATGCCGACGACCTCGTGCGTCTGGGCCTCGCGGACCGATACGGCAAAGGCCAATTTGCTCTTACTCAAAAAGGCCATGAAGCGCTAACCCGCCTTTTAAGAGCGAATGAAATTCGATAACCAGTACTCAAAGAGATAATCCCCTCCACATGAGCCAAGAGCTAGACCGCAACATCCGCGTTCTCCAGTCCGCCGAGGACACTTTGAGATCACTCGAAGAGGTTATAAACAGCGTTCCTGTGAAGGTGGATGATCCCGACGGCTTGAAAACCGCTATCCGACAAATGGAGGAGGCGGTGGACCTTCATATGGCCCACTTCTCAGCTTATCCGGTGGTTGGTCGAATGGTGGAAAATTTTAAAGGCAGATATCGCGCAGCTTACGCCGAACAGGCCAAGAGCACCCAAACCGACATTCTATAGGTTTGCCGGTGCCAGCTGCGGCCGTTTCCCCGTCAGCTCTTCGATCGCATCGGCAATTAACCCCTCCAGGTCCGGCACAGCCGCGCCGCCTCTCCCATGGTGTCGAGCCCTGTCACGAACAGGGCGATGGAGGCTGTTCTGTCATCCTTCGATTGCCCAAGATTTGTATGAATAAGCGTGGTCATGGGCGGCTTGCCTCCTCGCGTGAATGACGTCCCGCGGCCGCCTGCGCGGGCAGAAAGCGTTGCATGGGGTAGGCATCCGCGCGCTCGCCTTTTTCTATCCGTGTCCAGGTGGTCGGCGTGGCGACAGCAAAGCCGGGCCGCGCCCGAGGGGACCAGGCGCCGACCGCCGTTGTGCCGCGTCCATTGCGCAGATAGTCGATAAAAATGCGGCCTTCGCGCTCGGAGGGCGCGGAGGATAAAGTGTAGAGCTTGCGGTCACCTGCGAAGGCGGCTGCAAGCTGCTGCGACAGTTCCCGTGCATCGTCGTGAAGGAAGGGCTCCGGCAGCGGGACCATCACGTGAATTCCCTTGCCGCCCGAAAGTTTTGGCCAGCTTTTCAGCCCGGCCTTGCCGAGAAACCTCCGCAGCGACAGTGCACTTTCGGTGACCTTCCGCCACGGCACGCCGGGACCGGGGTCGAGGTCGAAGATGATCATGTCCGCCATCTCTATGTTATCGATCGTCGACTGCCATGGATGGACCTCGATCACCCCCATCTCCACGAGGCCGAGCAGACCGGCGAGATCATCCACCCAAAGACGCGTCCCCGACCCGCCCTCGCGCTTTTCGATTTGCAGCTGGTGCACGGCGTTAGGCACCGAGGCGAAGCCGCCCTTGTGAAAGAAAATCTGGCCGCGTTCCTGGCGGACCAGCGTCAGCGGCCGGCGGGCGAGATATGGCAGCGCCTTTTTATGAACTTTCGTCCAGTAGGCCGCGAGCTCTTCCTTGGAGGGCGCAGCCGCCCCAGGCAGCAGCCGCATGATGTTGGGATTGCGGTACGCCATCAGCAATTGCCGACGCAGATGAACGAGGCGTGCCGCAGCAGGCCGTCGTCTGTGATATCGTTATACTGCACCCGCGCGCGGATAAAAGGCTCGACCCAGCTCGCTTTCGGCTTGTCGAGTCCGTCAACGGGAGAGACGATGGCGCGGATTTTCTCGAGCGACTTGCGCAGCTGCCGCCCTGTCTTGCCGGAAAAGCCGGTGCCGACCTTGCCGGCATAACGCAGCGTCTCGCCCTCCCACTTGCCTACGTACAGCGCGGCAATGCCGCCGCCTGCGTCCGGGATGTAGCCGATCACGGGGAAATCGTCGCGCTTGGTGCATTTCACCTTCAGCCAGATATCCGTACGGCCGCTCGCGTATTTAGACTGCTTTTGCTTGCACACGATCCCTTCCATCTGCATGCCGCAGACTTTTTCGAACAGCTGCGCACCGGCGCTTTCAAAATGTTCGGTGTATAAAATCCGGTGACAGCCCGCCTCGTCCAGCAGCTCGGCAAGCGCCTTCTTGCGCTCGATCAGCAGCACGCCGCGCAGGTCGACACCGTCGTGATACAGGAGGTCGAAGGCATAAAAGACCAGGCGGTCCATGCGCCCCGCCCCGAGATCCGCTTCGAGCGCGCTAAAATTGACCCGCCCGTCGGGGTCGATCGCCACGAGTTCGCCATCGAGGATGACGGAGCGCGCGGGCAGCGCCGCCGTCTCGATCGTCACGGGCTCGAACTTGCCCGACCAGTCAAAACCCCGCCGGGTGAACACCGTCGCGTTGCCGTCCACCAGGTGCGCCTGCGCGCGATACCCGTCCAGCTTCAGCTCGAACAGCCATTTTTCCCCAGCCGGCACCACGGTGCGCAGCTCAGGGAGCATTGGATCGATAAAGCCGGGATAGGCAGCCGCAACCGCGCCAGGCAGCCCGCGCGCGAGGAAGCGTCCCTGCTGCTGCAGGCGGGTCTTGCCCGTGATCTTACTGACGGGTTTCTTGGGTGGCATGCATCTGCTCGAGCGGATTGAACGGCAGCTGCTGTTCGCCGCGCGCCCGAGCCACCGCGGCATCGAACGAGCGCCCGCGGGGCCCGTCGAGAATGGAAAGCAGGCGCTCGAGTGTCTGCTTTTCGGTGTAAGAACTGCCCGATGGAACCCAGTCCGCCAGTATTCGCTGGCAGTCGCGAATGATAGCTTCGCCCTGCGACAGGGCTTGCTCCGCCGTTTCATCCATATGTTTCATGCGATATTCCTTCACAATCACGAACCCAGGAGACCCCGGGCCCGTTCCTACGAAACGGGAAACAATTCATTCGGAAGTATGACTATCTCGCAAGCCGCTTGAATTATAGTAATCGATCAGACGGCCGGAACGGGAAATTGCCTCTTTCAAAAGTTTTAGGGTAGGTCAGCATACGGCACTCTGTTTGATTCCCCGAAAGCGACTTTGGGAAGTAAAACTGACCACACCGCCTCCTCGGGCAGTCCTCTAGTCAGTAGGCACCAAGCCAACGGGTATTTTAGTTAAGTGCGCGTTTTAGGAGGCGTGATCGTGTGGACTGGAGGAGTCAGCTGGTATGTCTACACTTTGTTGTTGTACACTGGCCTCAACTCCCTAACGAGTTCGGCGTAAACACAGCTCATCAAAGCCAAATAGACTCAAAGGATAATTAATGACGCACGATGAACAACAGCGCGAAGACAAGCGTTTCCAAGAAGAGCAGCAGCGCCGTCAGCGCGAGCTAGACGAAATCAAACGTCGTGAAGAAACGATACGCCTCGATGATGCCAGAAGAGTTGAAGAAAAGCGTCCGGAACAGGTAAGGCTGGAACAGCAACGCCAAGAACAGCAAAGGTTGGAACAGCAACGGCAAGAACAACAAAGGCGCGAGCAGATTGCCTTTGAAGAACAGCAGCGCCGCTCTCAAGAGACAAAATAACAAAGGTGCGACATCCGAGGCGCTCTTGCCAGTGCTCAGCGCCGTGTAGACATGGTGCTATACCAAGAGGTGAGACCGTTCGGTGCGTTACGCACAACGACGGATTAGGATGATTCCGAGCGGTTAGGTCAGCCACGGAGGTTGCCTGCAAGACCGGTTCGTCAAGACATTCCGGACTCACATATGCTAGAAATTTCCTTGGTGCGGGGAGACCTTGAACGGCATATGCTCACACCGCTTCTTCATATTTGGCCTTCTGCTGGGATCAGAGTTTAAAGCGTGCAACAGGCGGTCCGGAAACATTGTGCGTGAGACCCGCTTGAATTACCGTGCCGAGATCTTCAACCATTGGAACGTTCGACGATGCGCCAACACTTCTGGGAGTGAATTTAATCTGACCCATGAATTCTAGCTCTTGCATGGTGTTCGGCTGATCGGCGTTAGGACCTTCAGCGCGGACACGCTGCCCGGCGAGGTACCACACCTTTGTACCGTTGGGTCGCTCAATCGCTGGACCGGTCTCACGATGCAGACGACCGTCGCTATACCATTCTTTAGTGCCATTGGCATGTTCAACAGCGGGTCCGCCCTCGCGGTGAATCTTGTCGTCGCGCATCCATACCTTCGTTCCGTCCGCCATTTCTACCGCGGGACCGTCGTCACGATCCCAACGGCCATTGCGATACCACTCTTTCGACCCGTCAGCCTGTTCAATCGCGGGCCCGTTATCACGATGCAGCTTACCGTCCCGATGCCATTCTTTGGTCGCAGTCCCCCCAACTGTCATTCCAAATCCCGCCGCACCGAAGGACGTTTTCAGGGAATTCCATTTATCAAACAACAACATAATTCTCTCCTACTGGTGGCCCTAAAAGACCATCTCCACGCATTATTGAGGCAATTGGCCAACCTGACAAAATCGGATCGCATTAGCTATTAATAATGGAATTGGTGTATTATGTCAATTATGAAACTTGCCCCATCTAGCGACATTAACCTGGCGACAACGAGAGTTCGGACATGGCGTAATATACTGCGGCGCTCGTCCGAGAAACTTCGATAATCTAGCGCTTAAAACGGGCAGTTACGGGCGCCTTTACAGTATACCGAGCCCCTCTTGCCAGGGAACGAAGCGCAGAAGCTATTTCAGTTTTCATGCTGTGCTCCATTGCCAGCGCTATCCTCGTTTGAACATCCGGCTGCTCGACGCCATGAAAATACCATTTGGTGCCACCCGTCCCCTCTACGGCCGGCCCGTCATCGCGATGTCGTTTTCCGTGCTGCCACCACTCTTTTTGGTCCTGCATCTCAACCGCCGGCCCCCCATCTCGGTGATATTTACCATCCTGAATCCACACTTTGATCCAAGACCTTTCAATCGCCGGCCCGTCTTCCCGGTGCGGAACGCCGTGCCGATACCAAAGATTGCCAGTGATAGGATCCATTGACGCCGGCCCGTCGTCGCGATGCAGTTCTCCCTCTAGATACCAGAATTTCCTACCATCGTCGGTCTCTACCGCGGGCCCGTCAATACGGTGAAGCAACCCGCTTTTGTACCACTCCGTTGTCCCATCTTTTCTGACGCGTGCGGGCCCATTGGTACGGTGAAGAACATCTCCTCGCAGCCATTCGGCTGAGCCAGTCCAAGCATTAAAGCGGGGCTTTTGTATCGCATCCTGAAATTTCTCTATTAAAGTCGAAATTTTCAATTATGCCCCCCTTTACCAAGCCGAGCTGATGGTGCCTTAGGCCATACATTATGTCAATTAGTTTTTTATCTTCAGGTGTTGGCCTCAATGCCGCCAAAATTCTAAGTAAATCCCTCTTAGAACACAGAGTGGTCCCTGTTTAAGCCAAGCCAATTCCCTGCTAATTTTCGTGACGCCTTTCACCGGAGCTCTAATAAGCAGTCGGAACCAAGCGTAGGGCGCTTTTTCGTGAAAATGCCAGGAGACGACACAGGAAGTAATCCCTGAAACTTCCCTGTTAGCAGGGAGAAGTACGTGAGAGAGTTTATCGATGGACTACATCCACAACCACCTCCATCGGACCAACACCTGAGTATCGGCTTAATGATCCGCTGTCGGCGATCATTCGGCGAAAGCTAACTTCGCAAACCGCAGAGAAAGATTAATTCTCGGGTGCCACTCCTTTTCTCTGGTCCCTGTTTTTGAGGTCAGGTGGATCTCGATACAGCCAATATCCAAAGTGTCTCCTTCCTATATCTTGACGGCAAGTTCAAAAGCCTCACTGTCGTTATTTTCCGCAATGAATGCTCTATAGATTGGTGAACGGGCCGGCTGGAGACCGCAAACCATTGCATTCTCCTCACTATCCATTGTTCAACATTCCGCTTTCGCGGCAGACAAAAACATAGTGGAGAAACCTTTATCCGTACAACTCGTGAAGCTGCTTCTCCTCGGTCCAAATACAAAAGTAACAATTTCTTCACATTCAAATTGTAGGATTTCTTAACAGCCTTGGGCAAAAATGGTTACCATTCCAAAATTCTTACCGTTAATTGCTACCGCGGTATTATCTGTTGCAGGCATCGCTTACGCCTGGCGCCTGGAACAGGCACTTGAATCGGCAAATCGCCGGCTTGCGCATGAGAAGTCCGCATCGGCCGCGCTTTCCTCAGAGATCACCAAGATACAGGAGAGGGTTTCGGCCAGCGAGGGCAAACTGGAAAAAAATCTTGAGGCTGTCGCAAATTTCGCACGAAAAATCGAGAGCTATGACCTCGCCATCGGCCAGCTGAATAGCGGTGGAAATAACCTCACTGACGAGATGACACGTCAGCGTTATAAAATCTTTTATACAATGCGATACTTGCTCGCGAAAAACACCGCGCCGTCGCCTGACGACTTGGTAAAACCATACTCGTACTATAATAGCACCGAATGGAAAGCAGCCGTCGCCGAACTTGTCCATGGCATTTCCGGGATGTCGAGGCTCCCCCCACTGGAAATTGGCGGCGGCTCGTTGGACGAAATCAGGTACGGGCAAGCCGGCGATTTTCACATTGATGGCGTCTTCTACCGGAATCTCGAGTTACTGGGAACAAAGAACAGCCTCCCTAATATCATTTACATCAGTGCACCGGGAATCGCGGGATCCGCTGACCACCGGCTAAAGCTCCTGCTCGACAGCGAACTCGACAGAGTCATTCTCGACGGTTGCGTGCAATGGTCAGCAAATGCTTCCGGGGATAACACTTCGTGGACATCAAAGGACCTTGAAGGATATGAACGCGTCGTCGATGCGCCAACCGATGCGCGCGTGACAATCGCGGAAGAATGCGAGCCCCGTTACTTGGCGCATTCACTTGCAGGGCATGTAGCCGGTTGGTGGAAAAATCCCCCCTCCGTTCCCGAGTATGCGGAATTCCCCTTCCCAGAGGTACCTGGCAAACCATGAAGTATTGCATCACAGCCGGTCCATGTTTTACAAGCGCCCTGCTTCTCTCGTTGATTTTAGCTTTCTGGACCGCCCCTGCACGGGCAACCGTGGGAGCGTGCAATGTTCCCCCCTACGAGGGCGAGCAAATCGCACAATTGACTTCGAACCGCACGCACGCAATCTCCACTGTCGCTGTGGCGGGCCTGTCGAAGTCGACCGGCGTTATCCAGGTTGACATCGCTCATGAGACACGCCGGCTATACCTCGTGCTATCAAGCGGCGAGCCGGTTATTTGGCAGTTGACCGGCGACGTGGCGCGGGTCAGAAAAATAGTCGTCGCAGGCCCCCAGGAGCCGGATGGGATTGCCGCTGGGGTAACGGGAGTTCTCGCGGACAAAGTCGCATTCGTCGACGGGCGTTACTGCCTTCGTGACCGGGGACTAAGGGACCTCCTTGCTTTCAGCGAACGTGCCGCGGGCAACCCGACTGCGACCGCCTCCAATGCGGTCTTTCTCGCGAGCCTGCCGGTCCGTACCGGAATCCGTCTCAATAATTCCTCCTTCGTGAAGGCAAGGATAATGCCGCGGGAGGTTGTTGTAGATGGTCCGCCGGAAACGCCTGATGCAGCGCCGCCACCTGCCGGCGTGGACCCATTGATGTGGCAGACCCTACTACGTTTTTCTCCCGGCGGAATTGTCAACTTGCGCGGCATTCCCGTTGTATCGCCAATCCCGGCGCGGCCATACTCGGTCCTTCCTGGCTGGGCCGGACTGATCCAGCTCGTTTTACAGGGCAACATAAAGATCGAACCCCAGCAGTCGCCCGGCCAGTCCAGATCAATGGCCGGGACACATTTCAGCTCGCAATATTTCGTTCGGGACGTCACGTACAAAATCGTCAAGGACATCGGCTGGATGCCTGCAGCGCTGACGGGTGGAACGGCGCCTGACATGACGATCGCGAAGGGAATCCCGCTGCCAAAAGGCGATTACGGCCATGTTTGCCTGCGATCGGCTGAAACCGATTTGCCCGTTGCCGGGCACTGCGCTCCTGATTGGCAGGCGGCGCGCATGGCAGAACTCCGCGAACAGAACCAGAAAAAAGTGACGCGTATCGCGCCGCCGTTACCGGAGAAAACGATCGAGGCTATTCGTGCCGGTATGGCGGATATACCCAGCCCGGCCAGCCTTGCGCCCGCTCTACTTCGCCAAAGGGCGGCGCTGGCCGCTGGTACGGACCGGCTCGCAGGTTGGGGCGACAACCGACATCGCTTCAAACTCGGCGATTCTGAAGTGACAGGCATGGAGGTTGATAAGCCGATCTGGCTGGATCCCCTCGCCGAACTGCTGGGCGGCGCAGACTCAATCAAGCAGATTGTGCTTGGAGACCAAATGCCCTGCGCGCTGAAGCTGGACGGCGCGGTTGTTTGCTGGATGAAAAGCCAGAAGACTTGCCCGCCCCAGGCTACCCCGCCTACAGCTTGCGTAAAATCTTCAGAGCTTCGCGCCACAAAAGTAATCGATATCCCGCCAATGGAGTTTCTTTTTCCTGCCGACAAAGGCACATGCGGCCGAGATGCATCACAAGGAGTCTGGTGCTGGAAGGAAGTATTGCGCGGAGAAAAATACCTTCCTTCCTGGCTCTCCACCTATCCTGGCAATGCGACACTCGAAGAACTCGCGAGAAGTGTGATCCGTTATTATCCGGGACCCGACCAGAACGACTGCGCGACCACCAACACCGGGGCTTTATGGTGCTGGGGGAAGTTCTACAGCAATATCGAGACGGCCGGTTTCGATGATGCCTTGGCGGTCGCGCCATATCCTGTGAGGATTCGACTCCCTTCGCCGGTGACTGATGTCAGCATCGGCAGGGCAAGCTGCGCGTTATTGGAAGATCGCACGGCCTGGTGCTGGTCCCCCGCCCTGGCGCCCGAGCCACGGCGGCTTTTCTCCGGAAACGACGCGGTACGCGAGGTCGTGTCTAGCCGATCCAACGTGTGCGTCGTGAAGTCGTATGACGGCTCCGTATGGTGCGCGGCGGGCTTTCATATGAATTTCGTCAAGGACCGCATAACGATGGAACTCGTGGAAAAGGCACCGGGTGTTGCCCTTAAGGACATTGCGACGCTGACACGGGCACATGGAAAATGCGGGATTGATTATTCTAACCGCGGGTGGTGCTGGCAAATACCCGGGGGCGGCGAGCGGTATCCTAGGGACTACGCAGTACCAATCGCGATGCCTGGCACGGGCCTCGTCATGTCTGAAATACGCATGCTTGCTGCGGGAGGACAAGCTACCGTTGCGATCGTGCGCCCAACGGCAAATACTACCTCGGAGGCAGTCCCACAGGCCGAAAGGCCGGCGGCCGGTCCGCAGATCAGCAGGTATTCCCTGGCAGAGCTGCCTGCAGGAACCGCCATTGCGCAGGACCCCTGCCCCGCGCGCATCGATACCGGCAAATCGACGCTCTCAAGCTATCCGGTCGTCGTGAAAGCCCAACTGGCTACCGGGGAGTTAATCATCCAGAGCACCTATAAGGGCTTTCGCAAAAGCAAAATCACGTTCCTTCCTGAAGAGGTGGCACGCGCCGGCCTGAAGGAAGGCGAGGCGGTCATCATCGCCGCGCCCTATGACGGGCATAATGCGCGGCTCGGGGCCTGTGCCAAAATTTATCCGGTAAAAGATATTTCCGCGGACCCCGTCGCTGTCGAACTGCTCAGTGATGCCGTAATCACAAGCAAAAAACAAGAACTTGCGAGCGTAGCGCTTGCAGTCCCGGACGGCAACGACCGCTATAGGCAGCGCGAGGCAATCCGGGCCTTTTCGACACTTCTGCGGGAAGGCCGCGATTACCTGCACCTGGTGGAATTCGCCAGGGACCAGTTGGAGAAAAGCCTGGCTGCGAACCCCGGGCAGGGCCTTGACCTGGGACAAGAGTGGCAGAGCAAGACTAGAGCGAAGGATGAAATACCTGCGAATTGCGTCGAGGATACCTCGGTGATGCGCCCCTATCTGACTTCGGATCTTTATCGGAAATTCGAAAAAGACTGGGCGTTCGATATGAGCAGGAAAAGACTAACCGAGGAGGGTGGCTCGGAAAGCGCGGCCACCGCAGTTGCTGCAGCGCTCCGTGACCTCGCTTATGCGGTATTGCAGCTTGGCGATGCAAGGGCCGCGTATCATCTGGCCCAATGCAAAGTGGAAGCGCCGGAATTATTTCCAGCCTTGGCAAAGGCGCTCAGCCTGCCAGAACTCGTTCGGGACCTCTCGCGCAGGAGCATCGGGTTGCAGGATACGGATATAGCCGGGCTGAATTTGCGGGGAATAGCTGCTGATGGCCAAAAATGGATACGCGTAAATGCCGCGGGCGCCGATCTGAGGGGTGCGAGCTTCTCGCAAGCCACACTTGAAAACGTCAACTTTGATAATACGCGTCTAGAGCTTGCCACATACGATTGCCGCACGAAATTTGACGCAGGCTTCTCGCCTGCGGCGCGTCACATGATCTTCCTTGGTCCTTCCAATTGCGAGGGATATCGGCAAGAAAGCAATCTCGACCGCATTGTTGTCTCGGAGCTCTGCGCAGACACCTGCCCGGCAGTGCTTGATATCAAAAGGAAGGAAGTCGGCCGACTGTCGGCTCTTGGAGCACGGCTTGGCATGGTCTTCTGCTCCGAATGCAAGATCTCGGACAGCGATTTTTCAGGTTCGGAAATGCGCCTTAAGTTAGCCAAGGCAACGGTCTCCAATACCTCCTTCAAAGACGCGCGACTGGCCGGGATGATCTGCACCGACTCGGTCTTTTCAAATGTGAATTTTTCGGGTGCGGATTTGTCGGGAATGACAGTCAACGGCTGTAAATATGATGACAAGACGATTTGGCCGAAAGGGTTCGATCCCATTGCAGCCGGCATTTCGCGGATCGCCCAATAATGTCACGTTATCTTATGTCATTAGCGGTTCTTATGTTGCTGGCGTATGCCTCCGCCGCAGAAGGCCTTGTTATCCTCTCATGTCACGGACGACAGAATTACCTGAAAGCGTCGGAAGTCGTTTTCAAAGGAAAAATTATCGGCTCTGGCGTCACGACGCCCGAAATGAAAGCGGATTTTGAGAAACGGAAAGGAACCGGGGTAAGAGAAGAACTGCCGGCAGCTTACCGCGACTACGAAGTCCTGTTCGTTTATAAAGGCGTCCTCCCAGGGCTGATCCGCGTATTCAGCCGGGCCCCTTTGAGCAGGCAAGACGCAGGCGACCTCGCAGGAGACGTAATCGTACCGGCGTCTCAAATAACTGGTGTATATTTTGAGCGCGCGAACTGCGCAGGTTTCGACCGGCGTCGTCTCGATGAGATCGAGGCTACGCGCAAGGGACTGGATGAGTTGATAGGAATTATGCCGGGCTCACCCGGCGCTTATATGAAGAAGATAGCCAGCTACGAATTGTACGATGACAGCCTCAACGTGCTTTCGACAATTGACCAAATGGTCAAAAAAATTCCAGGAATAAGCGACGATGCCGCCCTAAAACTGAGTGCGGGTAAGGCGTATTATCAATTGGGCCGCGACGACGAGGCGATATCGGCTTTATCCGGCACCGGGCAGGAAACTGCGGAGACATACAGACAATTAATTTTGATCCGCCAGAAAAAATTAGCCATGCTCGACGGGGCCAAGATACGCCTTCAGGGCCAGGTTCTTGAAAAAGTATCGTTTTCGGGCTTGGACCTTTCAGGCGCGGATTTCTCAGGCGCGAAATTACGTGACGTTACATTCACGAACGTCACGCTCACTGGAGCCAATTTTTCACGCGCGGAAATTACTGGCAGCTTCATCGGCAGCGACCTAGCATCGGCTTCCTTCGCCGGTAGCCATTTTCGTGGCGCCCTTGAGAAGTCCAACTTCGCCAAAGCGGATTTCACCACCAGCCAGCTTCAGCTACTTGCCGCCCGGGATAACAGCTTTGTGAACGCGGATTTTGACGACAGCCAGTTCACGGTTATTGGCGCGCCAGAAGCAACCCGGGGAAAAAACCGTTTTTCAGGCGCCAGTTTTCGCGGGGCCAGCATCGCGGGAAATCTGGATTTTGCCGAGGCGAATTTTTCAGGCGCCCGCGCCCTGCGACCGGGCCAAGGGCGCGGTATGGCGTTACCAGTTGAAAGCGGCTATTCCCTCGAGTTGTCAGGTCAGGACTTATCGGAAGCGAAACTTGACGGCGGAAATTTCACCGGGGCTTCTTTTAAAAATGCTCTTCTGCGTAAATCATCCCTACGTGGCGCCATTTTGGCCGGGGCGGATTTTACGGGTGCCGATATCTCCGGGGCCGATCTATCCTCTGGAGCCGGCCAAAGACTGACCAAACTTGCGGGGGCCGATTTTTCGGCAGCGCTCAACATTCAGGAGGCGAAGTTTGACGGCGCCGTCGCCGACTGCAATACAAAATTTCCGAAAGGTTTTGATATCGACACCAAAATGGTTGAAATCACAGATCCTGTCTGTGCGCCGGCGCCTGCTTCCGGTGTCCTCTGGCATGCCCCGCAACGGTACCTGTCGGGCGATATGGATGTCTGCGGCGGCAATTTCCAGGCGCCGTGCCTCCTTAGCTTTTTGATCGGGGAAACGCTCGCGCGCCCGGCCACCGATTCTCAGCGGCGGCTTACAGCATGGGGAGACCTGGCGTCTGCACTTCTCGAGGCCGGCGAGAAGGAATTGGCCATGGCGATTCTGTATCGCGCCTTTGCGGAGTATTCATACCTCGTGCGCGCGGGCACGGGCATGCCGCAGGTGCTTGTAGAGGCATTCGAAAGTGTGGGAACGCCAGTTTCGCCGCATTGGCGTGCGACAGACGGCGCTAGCGACAGCCGGTTCCGGCGGGACTTTACGTTCCTTGACAAGTTTGTGAAAGACACATGGGACCTGGCTGCCAGGGGAGACCAGCCAGCCGCGCGGAAAGCGGCCGCGCAGGCCATTACAGCCGCCATGCGGATGAGGCCAGGCGAACAAGGTGCAATCCTACGAAAATTTGCCCCCCTGTATCTTCGTATGGAGGCCCCTCTCAGGGCGGAAACACGCGAGGCATTTGACAAGAAGCTCCGCGAGACACGGCTGCCGGCCCGCGGCTCCGCAATCGCGCCTGCCGTCGATCCCATCGCGGAAGGCATGGTACTCCTGAAAGCCAGCAACACAGCTGCGGTCCCAGCCTACCCCATTTCCGCAGCGGAGCCTCGTCCTGGCGAAGCAGCGCCCGCGCGGACGCCCCTGCCCGCTTTCCGCCCACCTGCCGGCTGCCCGGACGACTGGTCCCTTGAAAAGGAAAGAGCTCATCATCTAGCCCTGGGATCTTATGGCGTTCTGGTCAATAACCCGCTTGCCCGCGAAGAGGCGCTTGGGCGCGGAAACATCATTAGTGCACCTGTTAACTTACGAGACGGGCGCGACACCTTTGTCTCGCAACGGGAAGGTTATCTTGACCTGGACGGCGTTACGGTCATCAGCTCGGAAATCCTTCAGCTTGAAAACGGATTGCCGAACGACGTTCATATTCTTGCGACCGGCTTATCAAGGCTCAGCGAGCGCGCCTTGGAGCTCAAGGGGGATCCGGGTATTGACACGGTTTATTTGGACGGCTGTCTTTCGTGGGACAACCCGAAACCTTCAGCGAACAGCGAAAAGAGCGTCGTTTACAGCGCGCGCGACCGATACGGCAATACTGCGTCACTGACGGTCTCGCCCCAGGTCAAGGTCGATCGATTGACGCCCCGCCAGATTACTGACTGGATTCACGCTACCGAAAAATTCCGTGGCATCCCGTACCTGCCGCAGGATGAGAACAATATCAAAGTCTACCAGGCTTGGCTGGACACGGTGCAACTGCCAAAAGTACGAGAAGCATTTTCCGCTATTTTGGCAGCCATGAAAAACGGACAGATGCCAACCGAATTGCTTAGCGAGCCGCCGCGCGGGGCAGACGGGAAATTCCTGCTTTCACCATTTTACATGAATGGCAGGTCGAGCCTCACAGCCTTGATCCCAGAAGGAGGTAGCTGCGCGGGGATTTCGGTGCCGCATTATTATAACGAGGTCAATTTGATCACGGCTAAGGGGCGGGCTGACTTTTCCAGCTGTCCTCCCGGGAAGCGCGCTTATATTCTGAGCGACGCGCAAGATGAATTAAATATCGAGAGCGGCCTCACCACCTATTACACCGGGGCCGGCAATGATAAATTTAACCTCGGCCGACGCGGGACGGACCTTATCGTCCTTGCGAAGGGTTGGGGAAAGCAAGTCATTACCAAAGAATGCGAACGCCCCGCCTATGATAACAATATTGTCTCACGCGTCGCCCCGCCCCAAGTGTTCGGCGGCCTTGGCATTACATTTCAGCTTACGCCAAACGGAATTATCGTAGAATCGGTCCTGCCCGGCAAACCGGCCGATCGCGCAGGGCTTTCACGCGGCGACATTATTAGTGCGATCGATGACAAACCGGTAACACGCATGACGAAAGCGGAGATCCTGGTGGCCATCAGGGGGTCATCGGGAACCCCCATGGGGATCACATTCACATCGGGCGTTCCTGGAAGGACACGCTCCCTCCAAATCGCGCGCGAGCGGATCACCGTGCCTTCGCACGCCAATAATACGCTTCAGCAGACGCCGGTTCCAATCGACTACAAATGGAAGTACCCGTTCCGCAGCTTCATCATCTTCGGACCAGGGATTTTTCCGGTCGATATTGAAGTATCTAAAAGTGCCCTAAAAAACAAGAAGACCGGCGATGAAATCACGTTTCCGTCAGGCAACTGCTTCAATTTGGTTTATGCAGAACCGCAAACAAAGGGAGTTAATCCATGACCACATCCCCATCCTGCGCGTTAGTAACGGCCATGATATTGTTAGCAGTTCCCGCAGCATATAGTGCGACGCCCCAGCCTGCGCAGGCTGGCGGCCTCGGCCTTCAGCGTTCAGGTAACGACCTGCTCATTAATACCGGAAACGGAATAGCCACCATAAAGGACTTCTTCATTTATGGCGCGGAGGATCAACTCCAGAAGATTAACATCCAAACCCCTAACGATGGCCGCTGCGTCCTTACCATAGACAGCAATGCGAACATCGTTGATGCCCAATGCGAGAAGTGACGCGCTTAAAAACGAGCTTCCCGCCGCGCCGGCGACCTCCCTGCCCCGATACGTCCGAAATTTGTTCGCAAAAATATCACGCTGAGCCGGATTTGTGAATAACCTGGCCCGGTGAGACTTCCGGCGCGGGCGGCGCTCCGCTATCCTTCCCTCATGTCGTCCGCAAAGAAATCACTGGGTTTTATCGACGTCCTGAAATACGCTGCCGGATACTGGAAACGCCAGCCGGTGCGGCTTGGCATCGTCCTCATATTCCTGCTGATCGGCGCGTTTATCGAGACCTACCTGCCGACGGCGCTGTCGAATTTCCTGGGCGCGATCCGGCAGGAAGCGCAGCATGAGGAGATTTTGCGCGCCTTGTTCATTTTCCTGGGCGCCTACCTACTGCAGGCGCTGGTCTTTTCCTTCACCTATCTTTGTTACAACGTCTTCGAGACGCATGTCTTCAAGCAGGTGCTGGACGACGGCTTCGCGCATGTCTACAGCCTGCCAGAGCCCTATTTCTCCAACACCTTCATGGGCGCGATCATTTCCAAGATCAGCCGCGCGCGGGTGAAGATCGAAACCTTTGAAGACCAGATCATTCTGCGCATCTTTCCGACAGCGGTCGTGCTGATCGGCACGATCGCTTTCCTCGCCCTGCGCTTCCCGATGCTGGCGGCGCTGATGACGGTTTACCTCCTCGTCCTTGCAGTTGCGAGTATTTATCTGGTGTTCCGGGTATCGGGCCCCGCGCAGGGCGTCTACGCGGATGCGCAGGACCATTTCGGCGCGCATCTGGCGGACAGCGTCAACGGCATCGCAACAGCCAAGGCCTATGCGCAGGAACCGTCCGAGGTCGGCCGCTTCGTTAATGTGACGGAGGCGCTGCGGGTCAAGAACGTGCGAGCTTACCTGCTCGGCAACACGGCGGCATTCCTGCAGCGCCTGTTATTGACGGGCATGCTCGCGCTGCTGCTGGGCGGCGGCACCTGGTACCTGTTCCAGGGCCGCGCGACGGTCGAAAGCATGGCCTACCTCGCCTTCGCCTATAACATCCTCCAGTCCTATATCCGCGAGCTGGGCGAGAATATCAAGAACCTGCTCACCTCCTCCTACGACCTGCATGCGATCATCGACATCATGCGCGAGCCGGCAGAGGTTGCCGACAACCCCGGCCTGCCCGCCCTCGATATCCGGCATGGCGCGATTGCCTTTGAAAACGCGACCTTCACCTATCCCGGCAAGGAGCGCCCGATATTCCGCGATTTCTTGATCTCGATCCGCGCGGGGGAGCGCGTGGCGCTTGTCGGCCATTCGGGCAGCGGCAAGACGACCTTTGTGCGGCTGCTGCAGCAGATGTACCGGCTTCAGAACGGCCGCATCACGGTGGACGGGCAGGATATCACGCAAGGATCGCGCCATTCGCTGCGGAGCGCCATTGCGCTTGTGCCGCAGGACCCGATCCTGTTCCACCGCTCGCTTGCCGACAACATCGCCTACGGACGGCCCGGCGCAAGCGCGGAGGATATCCGCAGCGCGGCGCGGCAGGCGCATATCGACGAATTCATCATGCAGCTGCCGCAGCAATACGACACGCTGGTCGGCGAGCGCGGCATCAAGCTCTCGGGCGGCGAGCGGCAGCGCATCGCGATCGCGCGCGCAATCCTCGCCGACCGCCCGATCCTCATCCTCGACGAAGCGACAAGCTCCCTCGATTCCGAAAGCGAGCGCGCGATCCAGGACGCGCTCTACGCGCTCACCCACGGCCGCACCTCGATCATGATCGCCCACCGCCTTTCGACCATCCTCGACGCCGACCGCATCATCGTCTTCGAGGAGGGCCAGATCGTCGAGGAAGGCACGCATGACGAACTGGTCGCAAAGCCCGGCGGGATTTACGCGGGCTTCTTTCGGCTGCAGTCGGGCGGGTTTATTACCGAGTAAGAAACGTTTTCACTCTTAATCCGCAGCCCCTTTATGACACGCTCACAGCCAGTTGTCCCGCCGCGACCATAGCAGCCGCATCGCCAAGCCCGGTCACGCCCGGCACCGTCAAGAAGTAAGTAAAGGTCGCGCTGCCGTTGCTATCTGCCGCGATGACTGTGCTGCCGCCTTCTTCCGTCACTCTTACGAATGCGGCAAGCGACATGGTCAGCGGATCATAGCCGGAGATGAGTGACGAGATGTCAATCGTATCTTCCAGTGCATAAAAATCGTCTACCGCATCCAATCCGCTGAATGTCGCGTCGGTGAAAGAAAATAAGTCTCTTCCATTGCCACCGTTCAGAATGTCACTGCCTGTGCCGCCGTCAATGGTATCGTCACCATCGCCCCCAAAGATGAAGTCATCTCCACTCAGGCCGTGAATGATGTTCTTCGCAGATGTACCGAAGAAAATATCAGCCCCTTCGGTCAGCGCCGTGACGCCGTGGTCGGGGAGACGGTCGTAAATATCGTCGAGGGTATAATGTGTACCGTCGCTAAATACGATATTTTCGACCTGAAGGATGCTGTCGCTAAAAAAATACTGAACAGCGATCTGGTCGCCAGGCACGCCGTAATTGATTAACAACACGTCCTCATTTCGGGTGAAGGTGACATCTGTCGTCTCAATGCTGGCGTCGAACATGATCGTATCGTTCCCATACAAATCATAGATTGTGTCGCTTCCGTCGAGATGGCCGAATATATAAAGGTCGTTATCCAGGCCGCCATCGAGGAGGTCGTCGCCCGCGTCTCCAACGATGGTATCGTCGCCCTCCTCGCCAACAAGGAAGTCGTCGCCGGACCCGCCGTAAAGCGTATCAACGCCAACTTTGCCCGTGAGCGTATCATTCCCGCCACGCCCGTCAATTGCCTCGTCCTGCGCGGAGCCTGAATAGTGCTCGCCAAGTTCAGTAAGCGGCTTTAAGCCTGCAATCAGATGGGACCGGATGTAGTCGAGGTCGTGAACCGTTCCGTCGGCAAACGAAATTTGCTCGATATTGGCGTAATCATCACCAAAGAAATATGAGAGGGTTACACTGTCGCCGAGGCCATACCCCACGACAAGATCTAACCCGAAGGTCGTATAGGTCACCTCCGCTGCGACCACTCCTGCGGTCATGAACAGCTGATCGAAGCCATCATAATCTTCGACAAGATCGGCGCCGTCGCCGGCGGCGAATCTGTACACATCATCACCGTCGGCGCCGACAAGATGATCATTTCCCCTGCCGCCTACAAGTATGTCCGCCCCCTCTGTTCCCGACAAGTAGTCGTTCCCGCCCAAGCCATACAACGTCCCTCCGGGGGTGTACAGGCTTCCGAAGTCGTCGCCCTGCGAAAGCCAGTCGGGTGATACTGACAAGTTGGCCAAAACGAAATCCATATCACGCACGGTCCCGTTGGCGAATGTCACACTGTCGGCAATAGTGCCACCGAAGAAAAACCCAGCCAAGGTGACGTGGTCACCGGCCACGCCATAGCTGATAACGAGGTTTCCCATCTCGTCATCGTGATAGCCTACTTCCCCCTCAGTCACGCCGGGTGCAAACGAAACGGTATTGCTCCCCGCGACATCGTCAATTTTATCGGTGCCGTTTCCCTGCTCGATGACGTATACGTCGTCATCGTCGCCCCCCTGCAGCAGATCGTCGCCGTCGCGTCC
>Ga0196981_1000295_pt1 | contig 22666 bp, 40 predicted proteins | sample S3_2013CmetaG_FD_155462 | JGI IMG/M metagenome (GOLD analysis project Ga0196981, IMG submission 155462) | Soil microbial communities from Anza Borrego desert, Southern California, United States - S3_20-13C | ecosystem: Environmental > Terrestrial > Soil > Desert | place: USA: California... | reverse complement strand
TTCAAAGGTGTAAGGCTCTTGGTTTTGGAAGTTAGAAGAAATTTACAGATCAATATTACACAGTATGAGGATGAGATGAAGCAAGTTGCAGAATTTACCAAAGAAGAAGTTAAGAGCGCCTTAAAGCGCATTGAAATTTTAGATGCAAATGTGGCGCAAGCTCAAAGAGAAAGAATTGCTGACATTAAAAGATTGTCGGAAAAATTTGATGGGTATGATGAACACGGTCTTTTTACTTCGCCTAAAAAACTATCGGAGCACCTAAAAGAAATCCTTGTTGATATTGTTTTACATGAGGAGTCCAAATGACCCTCGGCCAAACTATCCGCGAATACAGATCAAAAGCCGGAATGACTCAGCTCGAATTAAGTCAAAAGCTTGGTTACGAGTCTATGCAGTTTGTTCACATGATTGAAGTTGGGCGCTCTAAATGCCCTTTAAAAACTCTCGGGAAGCTTATTGTAATTCTTAATTTACCAGAAAAGAAAATAGTTTCTGAGTTAATAGCTAATGAAACAAAAGCTTTATTAAAAGAAATAAAGGCAGGGAAGTATGACAACTGATAAGCGACAACGCTTGCTTGAGCTTTATCAACTGATTTCTACCACAGAAAATAGACGGGCAGAACTTAAGAGAATGGTAGAGGTCGATTTAAAATATAATAGCTTCAGGCCAGTAGCCGCCTACATTCAGGAATGTATAGCCCTCACCGATCTTTTGGATGATTACAGATATGAGCACGCCAAAATCCTTAAAGAGACAGGAGCGAATCATGACCAATTATGAAAAGCTAACTGTAATCAAAAAAGATATTTCAATTCTTGAGGAAAGAGTTGTAGCTGCTGAAAAAGCATTTAACTGGTCTTTCGTTAGACGAGAGTTTGATTTTGCAATCTTAGAACTAAAAGAACTTAATGACCTCTCAAAGCAATTAGATTCTAAAAGAACTGAACGGGATCGACTTCAGATATTGGTTGATGATGAACGTCACTCTGAGGCTGTCGGAGCAATCTCATGAGCGAGTGGACTAAGTATGACAAAATATTTCGAGAGTCAGATTATGACAGATTGAGAAATAGTTCAAAGTATGGCGAAGACCAAGCTAAGGCTGACGCTAAGAACGTGGCCGGACTACAAGATGAATATTTTGATAATACCCCATTCCCTGTGCCTGAAAAGGCAGAGGCAGTAAAGATTAAATGGATAGAAGCAAATAAGAAATTTCAAGCTGAATTAGCTCTTTGCAAAAAACGCTTAGACAATCCCGGAGTTAAGTATCGAATCGGGCGCTGCTGTAAGTGCAAAGAATGGACTGAGGTTGGAAATTCCTGCTGTGGGGAGGAATATGTCAGAGAAGATTGAAGAAGTTCCTTTTAATAAAAGCGGCATGCCAGAGAGTGAAATCTGGGACCGATTAAGAAAAGCACAAAAAGATTTAGATGATTTAAAAAAAGAGATCAAAGAAAACAAGGAGCGAGAAAAATGTTTAAAAAAGCAGAACGAAAAAAGACAAAACTAAAGTTAGCATTAACCGGGCCTAGCGGATCGGGAAAAACCTTTTCAGCTCTAATATTAGCTAAAACAATAGGGCAAAAGATCGCTGTAATTGACACAGAAAATGGCTCGGCGTCGCTTTATTCAGACATGAAAGAGGGCCCTCTAGTTGGTTTAGAATTCGATGTTATGGATATGACGCCGCCATTCACGACCGAAAAATATATTGATGCAATTAACGCTGCTGAGAAAGCTGGATACGATACCATCGTGATTGATTCTCTTACTCACGCATGGGCGGGTGAGGGCGGGCTTTTGCAGCAAAAAGCTCAACTAGATGCGCGTCCTAATTCTAATCACTGGACAAACTGGGGTCCGATTGACAAGAAAGATTTAGAACTTAAAAACGCATATCTTCATTCATCGTGTCATGTTATCTGCACAATGCGCTCGAAAATGGACTACGCGCAGGTAGAGAATAATGGGAAGAAAAAAGTTGAAAAGTTAGGTATGGCTCCAATTCAAAGAGACGGTCTTGAATACGAATTCACAACCGTTTTTGATTTAACATCTAACAATGAGGCCGATGTTTCGAAAGATAGGACAACGCTATTTAAAGGTAAATTTTTTAAGATTACCGAAGAAACCGGGAAAGAATTATTGAACTGGCTTAATACGGGCGCGGATTATGTGCCGCCGCCAAAGCCAGAAGCGAAGCCAACGGCTAAAGGGAAAACTTTTGTGCCTTACACAGGAGATCCAGCAGAATTTATTGCGACATTAGGCACGAATAAAGGAAAAATGCTTAAGGATATTCCGGTTGAAACTTTAGACTCTTCTCTTGATTGGATGGAAAAGAATATAAAAAACCCAAATCAAGAGCAGCAAGAGTATTATAAGCAGACGGAGACTTATCTCATAAAGATCGGATTTTATCCACCAAGAGATAACTTAGAGAACCAGAATTTGAATTAGATTTATTGGCGGTCCAGTGTAATTCGTTCCTGGAGCCGCCTAGTTTTTGCAAGTGAAGGCGTGGAAGCTATCAGTGTTTTAGAAACACAAGGACCGAAATGTAGAGTGTCGGGATTGACTTTCAAAAGGATTGGAACACGTAAGGGGTGCTACCCTGTTCTGAACAACATGGCCTTCTTAAATTCCATGCTGTAAAGAAACGCAGAAGTCGCGCTCTGCCACTTGCTTTTTTAGTTAAAGAACGGTTAAGGACTAATACCTTAATCAAGTTTGTTAATTTATTTTAACAAAAGTAGTCGATCTAAAATATAGTAGAGGTCATAACAAAGGGGATTCTTCTTTGGGGCTAGACCTGTTTTTAATCAGAGGGCTAAATGAGTAGCGGCCCTTGGTTAGGAATTTCCTACGATAGAAAGAACTATCAAGAAATATCCAGCGTTACGGTCGGCGTTGCGACTGTGCCAAGGATTTATGTTTTCGCTGCCATTGGAAAATATATCAATGACTACACAAAGCACAAAAGATCACCGTATACAATAAATAATGAGCCAACATATTTTTCAAATTTTTATGAGTTCTTGCTGGAGAATGAAATCTACACGATTGATGAAATCAAATATGAGAAGTTAGTTGAATATCAAAGAAAGCTTAAAAAAACGGTTTCTAATTCTACTATAAATAGACAGTTCAACACCTTTCGACATTTCTTTAACATTCTATTTATAGAGGAAAAAATCTCTAAAAATCCATGCTTAAAATTAAAAAGACTACCCGAGAAAAAACCTGTTATTGATTTATGGACAGAGGAAGATTTTTGGATTTGTTACTCGAAGGTCTCTCAAAGAGTCAAAGACATTATTCACTTTATAAGCCTTTCAGGTGCTAGGGTTTGTGAGGCTATAAATTTAAATTGGACTGACATTGATTACGACAAGAGAATAATTCGTCTACATACTGGCAAAATTAAAGGCGAAATGAGAGAAATAATTTTAACAAAGGACATTGAAAAATTACTGCATACAATCCCAATGAGCGGCAATTTGGTTTTTGGGCGGGGAATACGTTTTACTAACTATGGATTAAATCAATCCGTTAGTCGTGCTGTAAAAAAATATTGCACCAATAAAAAAGTAAGAGCGAAAAATTTACGCCACACCTATTGCACAAATAAATTCAAAGAAGGCGTTCCTTCTGGAATAATTCAAGGCGAGATGGGACATGCAAGTTTAACAACAACTGAACGCTACAAACACCTAACAAAAGAAGATGCGCGGAAATTCATCAAATAGAGAAATCTTTAGAAATCTTAAAAATAAATGTTGATTTACCTAAACTTTAGTCGTTAGACTAAGGTCAATGATTAGTAACCAAATCATTCAGTCCACAGCGGAATGAGTGATGCCTTGCCAAGGCATAGGTCGCGGGTTTGAGTCCCGTTTCCCGCTCCATCTCTCTCAAGAGATGGAGGCCTAAAGCAAGTCAAGCACAAAATCCGCTGTTGACCGCCTTTATAAGGCTTTGTTGGTTACAGGCGGTTAAATGATTGATAAGTCCATTAAATGACTTCGCTATAAAAGTTCTTTGCGAAGATCCAAATTACGACATAAGACCTGATGGAAAAATTTACACGCTAATTGAGCGCACCGGAAAACGCTCTACAAAAAATAATTGGCGCGATAAACCTCAAACATTAAATCTTTATGGCTACGTAAGAATTAAATACGATTATAGAGACTTATTTCTTCATAGAATCATCGCGCAAAAATTCATCGGAAATATTGACGGCCTGCAGGTCAATCATATCGACGGAAACCGCGCAAACAATCACAAAAACAATTTAGAATTAGTTACTGCAAGTCAAAATATGCTCCATTCATTCAGGGTCCTAAAAAGAAAACCTGTAATTGGATACAAAAAGCTAGATCAAAAAACGGCTAACTTTATCAGAGAACTTTTGGAAAAGGGACATTCCGTCGAGGAACTAGCGAAGCAGTTCGGAGTCGGTAAAAGCACAATTTCAGAAATAAAAAACAATAAAATTTGGCAGGTGTCTTGTGGCTAACCGCTATTGCGACACCTCAATCCAAAAAAAGACTTGGTACCGGAAATTAACTCCTGAACTTAAAGCTATCTGGAAATTTTTTACAGATATGTGTGACCACGCTGGTTTGTGGGACATAGATCAAGATGCAATCAAATATTATGTAGGAAGCGACTTAACGCTTGAAGAAATTCTTTCAGTTCCTGCTTTTGCTGAACGCTTCAAAGTTGTTGAAGATAAACTCTTTTGCCCTGGCTTTATTGTTTATCAGTATCGTGGAGTTTTAAACGAATCAAATTCAGTACATAGCTCTGTAATTAAGAGACTTAAATCTTTAGGTATTGATGTTCATTCAATTGACAAATTAAAGGTCCTCGTTAGGGGCTCTGAAGCCCCTATAGATAAAGACATAGAGATAGATAAAGAACTAGAAAAAGAAATTCTTAAAATTTTAGATGAAGAATATCCGATTGCAGACGGCTTCGGTCCTGGGATTCAAGCTCTCCTCCCTCAAATAAAAACCCCTCGAGACGCTTTGGATCTCAGGACCGCCGCGAAACACTACAAGCATTATCACATTCGTAAAAAGACAGATGCTAAATGGATTCCACACCCTAAGACATGGGCTCTTGAGTGGAGGCTTTGGATTGATGCTGATCATGGGTCAAAGCCAGAGTCTGTGAATTTACAAGCTGAGGAACACAAAAAGATTCAAGCAATAATTGCGGTTGGCTCCACAGATGAGGGGCTTAAAAAAGCGATGCAAGATCCTAACCTAGTAAAAATCGCATCTAGATTTGGCGGCAAATTAAAACTTGCGGAGGACGAATGAGACAAACATCACTAGACGCTTACAGCGAATTAGAAAACATCGGAGAGAAGCAAGCGCACGTATTAGCGTTAATTTCTGCTTACAAAGGTCTTTGCTTGTTTGAGATCTCAAAGATCACAGGATGGGCCGTTAATCGCATTACAGGGCGAGTAAATGAATTAGTAAAGATGGGTTTAGTTGAAGCCTCAGAAAAGCGTCGAGTTAATCCAGAAACAAATAAAAGCGCCATAGTTTGGCAAATCAAGGAGTAAAAATGAAAGCATTTACACAAGGAATAACAAAACAGGAATTCTTAAAGGAAATCTACTGGCATAGAGACCAAGACGCCTTTATCAAAGGAACTTACGCAGAAGGTGAAGGTAAAAACTTTCAAGGTTGCGCGGTTGGCTGCTCTCTTAATTCAGTAGCGAGAATTAAAGGAATCGAAATCTCAACCTCATCGCATAAAGAATATGAAACTCATTTAGGAATTCCACAATGGGTTGCTAGGCTAGAAGATAGAATCTTTGAAGGTCTTCCAAAAGAGCGCTCTAAAAGATGGCCAGTTGAATTCGCCGAGGCGGTTAATGAAGGCGCGGACTTAGAAAAGATTAAGATTCCGATGCTAATTTTCATCGTTGAGCAAGCCCGTACCAAGACAACAAATGAAAGATCATTAAAAGCGATTGACGGCGTTTTAACAGAACTCCGTAAGGATGTTCTGGATCTAACCCAGCTACGCGAAGCGCGGCGAGCTGCTGCTGCTGCTGCTGCTGCTGCTGCTTATGCTGCTGCTGCTGCTGCTTATGCTGCTGCTTATGCTGCTGCTTATGCTGCTGCTGCTGCTGATGCTGCTGCTGCTGCTGCTGCTGCTTATGCTGCTGCTGCTTATGCTGCTTATGCTGCTTATGCTGCTGATGATGCTGCTTATGCTCGCTCAAACGCCTACGTCGTTTTCGCGGACAAACTTTTAGAACTAATGAGAAATTGTCACTAGTCGAGGGGATTATGAGATACGAGCAAGAGGCTTTAAAAATCCTTAAAGACGATAACCTAAAAAGTTCTGAGAAATTAGAGCAGATCGCCCTTTATCATCCAGTTTGTCAGCATATGGCTAAAATGAAGAAGCGGTTTTTCTGGAAGTTAGTTTTGGAAGACGTTTGCGTTTTGCTATTAAGAGAAAATTTAGAATTACAAAACATGATTTTAACAGAGAAGTTAACAACGGTAAAGATTCCAATGATGGGAGTAGTAAAATGATTTCATTCTCTACAAGAAGAGCAACTGGCCGAACCAGCGGACGAATCGCTAATTTCAAAGCTGCGAACAAGATGAGAAAAGAATTAAAAATGAGCGAGGTTGAAACTGGGTTTAGGTTTTGCCTTATCTGTGATTACAAATTCTTTAGCGAAGATTTAAAAAATCAAAAATGCTGTAACATTTGTAGAAGGGAAGTCGAATGACCATTGCAGAATTTAGCAGGCTTTCAGACCTGGAGCAAAAAGCAATTGCGGTTAATGTTTCTGACAGCATGAAAGAATTTGTTGCTGGTGGAAATTCAGCATCTTTAGCGCAGAAGTTTACTAGAGATAGGCATAGAGTTTCGATACCTGTCTTTAGACTTTGCTTAAGAATGGCTGATGTAACTTTTATTCACAATAAAGGAAGAAAAGCAAAGTTTAATGGAGCGTTTTCTGGGGGTGTTGATGTTTTCTAAGAAATACCGCATTCAAGATACAAAGCTGATGGATTTTGTTCGTATGCAGCCTTGTGTGATTTCAGGCGCTCCAGGTCCTAACGACCCTTCGCACGTAAAAAGTCGCGGTAGCCATGGCGATGATGTCGAATGGAATATATGCCCTTTAGCGCATAAGTATCATCAAGAACTGCACAAAATCGGAGCCGTAACTTTCGCTAATAAATATCCTCGTTACAGACAATGGCTATTAGATAATGGCTGGCAGTTTGACGAGGTTTTGCAGAAATGGGTTCACAATGATTGAACTTCATCATGGCGACTGCCTAGAAGTTATGAAATCAATTCCCGACAAGTCGGTTGATTTGGTTTTAACTGATCCTCCCTATGGGACAACGGCCTGTAAATGGGATTCGATTATACCTTTTGAGCCGATGTGGGGCCATTTAAAAAGATTAATTAAAGAATCCTCTGCTGTTGTTTTGTTTGCAGGACAGCCTTTCACAAGTCAGCTAGTGGTTAGCAATATAGAAATGTTCAAGTATCAATTAGTCTGGAAGAAAACCAGAATCAACGGATTCGCGCAAGCGCCTTATAAGTTTATGAACGAGCACGAAGATGTTGCAGTTTTTTCGCTTGCTGGTTGCTCTGAAAATGCAAAGCCTAGAATGAATTACTATCCGCAAGGCTTAATTTTTGCGCCAAGAGTTGTTAAAGGCAAGAAGGCAGATGCAAGCGAACACAGAAAAGCAAAGAAGGATCAGGAAGATTTCGTTTCTGAATACACTGGCTATCCGAAGTCAATTTTAGCTTTTGACAGTGAATTTGATACAGTTCACCCAACCCAAAAGCCTGTCGATCTTCTTGAGTACCTAATCAAAACCTACACTCTCGAAGGTGATACAGTTTTAGATTTCACAATGGGTTCAGGCTCTACAGGAGTCGCAGCTAAAAAGCTTAAAAGAAATTTCATCGGCATAGAAAAAGACGAGAAGTATTTTGAAATAGCAAAGCGCCGAATCGAAAACGGCGAATCATGTTATCAAATGGATTTAATTTAACCGGCCTAAGAGCCGCAAGGGAGAGATAATTATGGGAGTAAATAATAGTAATATCGTTATAGTAGGCGCAAAACTAAATCCAAATCTGCACGACTACGATAAACACGAGAAATGGCAGTTTGATTCTTGGAAGCCAAAGTTGAACAAGCTGGTTCTTTTAACAGACCCAATGTCAGGTAAATATTTTATTGCTGGCCATATGCTTGCTTGTACTGACAACGGTCGCGATGGAGACGCTGATTTTGGTTCGAAGCCAATCGAAATAGATGTCACTCTTGAAAAGAAAGCCGAAGTTTTGACTGATATTCGTTCGTTAGGGTTTGAGGTCGATGCTTCGCAAATAAAAATCTATGCGGTTACTGAATACACTTAACCCCAACGCTCCGGCAATTAACAAGAGAGGTTGAAATGACAGAAGAAATAATTTGTATCGAATGCGACGGCGAAGGAACAACTGTAAATTTGCTAACAGGCAAGCCAATGGTGTGTCCTTGTTGTGAAGGCGTTGGTGTTTATGAAGAAGTGTGATCGACACTGGCAAGACAGAATACTTAGCTGGATGGAGTTTTGTCTAATTGGTGAAAGTTTTTACCGAATCTATAACGGGAAGCTTGAAGCAACAGCCTTCACATTGAAAGACATGCTTTCAGAGCCTGACAGATACAAAGAAACAACAACCTTTAAAGCATCGGGGGAGTAGGATGGGTAACGAAAACAAAGTTTATCAAAAATACATTATCAGCAGAACAGACGGCAAACCAGTTGACCCAGAGGCTAGATATTTTGTTTTGCGCCTTGATAAAAAAGACGATTGGGGCCGAGCTTGCCGCAAAGCTGTTATGGAGCTTGCAAGAAACATTTATGAGCAAAATCCAGAGTTCGGCCAGTCGTTAATTGAACTATCTGAGAATGGGGATTGGAAATGAGCCAAGATTTTTCAAGCACTAGGGCTATTTGGGAATGGCTCTTAGAGAAGCCGGAAGTGAATTACGTTGTATGTAGTGAAACAGGCGCAAGCGTTTGGCTTAAAAAAGATGGAATGTTGAATGATTCTGATTGGTCTTTTCAATCGCCGCATTGTTGGTCCAAACACGTTGAACTGCCAAAGGTGACGATAGATTACGAACAGCTTAAAAAAGCTTTCTATAAGCACGTTGATTTTAACGTCATTGAGCAAAGCGGATTAGTTGATTTGGTCGCTAAGGAGTTGGCCCTGTGAGTTTCGAGAAAGACCTAGAGGCTGAAATAGTTAAATGGGAAACATACGGCGCAGGCACAGAACCTTGTCGTTACTTTGCGAATTGGGCTCGACAGTATCTCACCAAGCCGACAGTAGAGATTGAGAAAGCGGCTGAGGAGTACAAAGCTACAGGATTAGACAAAGGTTCCTACAGAAAACATTCGACTGACATTTATCAAGCCATTAAGCAGGGCTTCCTCGCCGGAGCCTCTCACATACAGGCGCAGATGGATGCGGTAATCGAACAACTAAATGCTTCAATCAATGAACACGTTGTGCGCCGACAAGAGGCTAACGGAAAAATTCACGAACTAGAGGTCGAATTAGAGCAATTAAAAGGGAAAGTCTTTGACGAAAAATTCATGCGTAACATCGCTTTAGGCCGCAACGACATTCACCGCGAAGATATTTTAAATTTAGAATCAGAAAACGCAGCATTAAAAGTCGAAAACGACGAGCTTAAAAGAAAAGGACAGGAATAATGGGCAATATATACAAACACAAAATCTTAAAACCTGGATCAAATGAATTTTCTTCCGATCCTTTTGAAATTATTGATGTTGTTCCGCTGAAACAACTTGAGGACGCACAGGCTGAGATTGAACACTTAAACGCTCTGTTGGGTAGAAACACAACTACAGTTGAACTTCATAAGGAAATCGAAGCCCTCAAGCAAGAGAATGAGAAGCTAGAAGAAAGTAAACGCTTCACAAGTGAATTTTATGCCGTGAGGTTTCAACGACTTCGTGACCTGTTAAAAGACACGCCATACTTTGAGAAGTTTTGCGCTATCTCTGCAAACGGAACGGCTAACCCTTATGAGAATCCAACATACGCGCAGCAGTTAAATATAAAACAATGGGAAATAAAACGCTTAGGAAAAGATCTAGCCGAACTCACCCAACAAAACGCGAAGCTGAAGGCTGTATTAGAAAAGCACCACGCATGGCATTTACAGTCAAAACAAGTCGCTTGTGACAACGGCTTTAAATACGACCTAGCGCATGAATATACAGACTCTAGCCTTTATGAAGAAACTAGCGACCTACTTTTAGCAGCCTTGAGCGCAGAATCTAAGGGGGTTGAGAATGAACCTGTTTAGAAAATGTAAGCGCTGTGGACAGAAGAAAACCGTCAAACATTTTAGTAAAACTTGGTCTATCGGTAAGTGCGAATCATGCTGTGATTACTTTGATTACATGACGATTAGAGCATTAAGAAAGGACCAATCCAAATGACCAACACTAGCAAGTATCGGGAGTTTTGGATTAACGCCAACTCCACAGAAGAACGATATGACATTATTTTTAAAACAGATCCAGGCGGTAACTGGCCTATGCACTTCGACGTTGAGCCTGTTCATGTCGTGGAATACGCAGCTATTCACGCCGCAGAAAGACAGCTAGTTCGCTACGAAGAAGTCCTGGCCGAAAAAGAAAAGCAGCTTGAGGAAATTTCACGCCATTTATACAGCCTTGAACATTCGATAAAGCGTTATCAAGAGGTCGGCAAAGAGCATATCGCATTAGTGAAAATCATGCCTGAAATAAAACGAATCCGCGAAACCCTCAACAAAGGAAAAGCGTAAATGGGCGAAGCAAAAAGAAAAGCTTTCGAGCAAATTAAAAGAAAGCAAGATTATAAAAAGTTACCAGAAAAAGCTTTAAAGTTCTTTCTAAACTTTCTTGCCATGCCATTTGTGCTGTTGGTTTTAATTCCGTTAAAAGTAGCGCAGGACAATGATTTTGTTTGGAGGTTAAAGTGAAAACCTACGTCTATCATCCAAACAGCATGTGTGTTGATGGCAGCTTTGATTGTTGGGAAAAAGAGCCAGAAATTGAATATCCTAAGCCATGGGTTCATTTGGTATTAAAGTCAGAAGTTCAGGTTGAGCTAGATCGGCTTAACGACGCTGCCAATGAGGAGCAAACAACGGCTTACAAAATGATGGAGAAAAACACCGACCTCCAACAAAAGCTGAATGAGGCAAATGCAAAGCTGGAAACGTGCAAAGAGCAGAGAAACAAATACGTCAGACTATGGAACGACCTTCAGTACGATAGCGTTGATTCATCCGATAAAATAATCAAAAGGCTTCAGGCCGAACTCAACAACACGGAGGGGGAATGACAGACTTACAGCTTGGAGCTTTATGCATGGGTGTTCAGCTAGCGATGTTTCTGTTTCCGTTAGCAATTTTAATCACAAAGACAAAGGAAAAAAATGACCACAGAATTTAAACGAGCAAGTAAATATCCTGACGAGCAGCTAGAAACAACAATAGCAGCTACTACGACAGAGATTTTTGACAACGAATATAATGCAAAACACAGTATGACCAACAACACAACTAAGGGACCGAGAGAGATGAAAATATATGCCGTAGAAGTTGTTGGCGAGTATACAAAAGAAAATCCGCATTTAGGTACATTGTTGGCGGTTCTAAAAGCCGATCACGAGGTTGTTGTTAAAGCTTTGAAATCCGAACTAGAAAAAGCTGAGAAAGACCTTGAACTAGAGCATCAGTATTTCGGCGGAGAAATCGACGCGCACAATAAAACCAAGAAAGAACTCGCAAGGGCTAGGAAAGATTACCAGAAATTGGTTGATATGAACCAGGGATTGGTTGAGGCGTTGGAGAATTGTATGAAAGCTTGCGAAGTGACGCGTCGATATAAACAGGCGAAATCATGATACACAGAAAACACTTCAAAACTGCCAATAACTACTTGGGTTTTTCAGAATGCCATCCAAAGACTCAAGAAGTAGCTGCTTATATTATTGAAGTTACTAAAAAGTATGGAGGCGAGTGTGTTTTTACAGAAACTAAAACTAACGGCTCAATTGACAAAGCTTTGGGGCGTGTAAGCAATTCACACGAGCAAGGAAGAGCTTTGGATCAAAGAACATGGAATCTTGAGCCTGAGATCATTCCTTTGATTATTCGCGACGTAACAGAAAAATATGGGAACATTGGAGCCGTTACGCAATCAGGCATAAGGCAGTTGGCCGTTCATCATAATAGTGGTCATGGAGATCACATTCACTGGCAGCTTGATAGGAGTTTTGCGGTCTAACCGTTACTATAGAGGGGCAACATGAGAGAATTCAAAATGATTTGTTTTAGCTGCAAAGGTGCAGGATCCAGAGGGCTTGTGAAATTTCATAACAAAATGGTTGATTATTGTCCGGATTGCAGACACGCACTCTTTTTTAAGTACACAGAAGATAAAAACAAAAGAGGTGCTCTAAGAGCAAACAGGCCAGATGCTGAATACGGCTGGAAAACATCAAAGAAAAACGACCTAGACCTGTAATTGACCCATTAACAAGTATACTCACTTACTAGACGTAAGGTGAGTAAACTAAAGACGGCTTTACTAATACCGGATACACATCGGCCCTATCATGATCGCAGGGCTTATAACCTTATGATTAAGGTCGCACAGTTCATTAACCCGCATGAAATAGTGATTGGCGGTGATTACGCAGATTTTTACAACATCTCTTCACATGCTAAGGATCCAAGAATTTTTCAATTGCTTGTTGATGAAGTAGAAGATGTTAGAAAAGGCCTTGATCAATTAGATAAACTCTTTCCAAGAGCCAAGAAGATATATATTGAAGGCAACCATGAAAACCGACTTGAGAGACATTTAACAGACAATGCTCCGGCGTTATTTGGACTGACATCCACAGAGCACCTCTTAGATATTAACCGCCGCCCTAATTGGAAGTTTGTTAGATACTCTCCAAATCAATCATATAAAATTTTAAATTCATACCTAAGGTGTAAGCACACACCGCTATCAACATCAGCTAAAGCCACAGCCACCAAGGCTCTGTGTTCATTAGCGTATTTCCACATTCATACAATTGAGGAAAGTCACATTGTAGGTCTAGATGGAACTAACCACGTCTGCTTTTCAGTAGGGTGGCTAGGAGATAAGCGGTACGATAAAGTTTTTGATTACGTTAAAAATCATCATCAATGGCAATTAGGATTTGGCATTGTACGGGTAGATCCTAAAACAAAATATTTCTATCACCAAAAAATTCACATCATGGACAACTATACATGCGTAGTAGATGGGAAGTTATTTAAATGATCGAAGGAATTGCATTTAAACTCGTAATTACATTAGTTGTGGGAATATATGTCGGAATGGTTATGTCTAACATTGATATTGATTAGTGTGTTTGAAATCGAATGCCGGACCGTATGTAAAATGGACGGTGACGAGACTTATTTTGTTAAAGACAAGACGTGTTACTGTGCAAACCAAAGAGATATGTCCAAGATAATTTTAAGAGTTCCAAAGCACGGGGAGACATGGAAGGAGCCTCGTTATTATGTTCAATGACGTAATTTTACCAAAAGGATTTGATTGTTATATTAGAGATGTAGCCAATATTGCTCATGAATTAGGTTCAAAAGCTATTTTCGCTTTTACCACTGATTTTAGCTTATACGTTTATGTTGAAGGGGTATTCATTCCGGGAAATCAAACCTTCTTATTCGGTACAGGAACAACAGTTGAAGACGCTTGTAACGACTACATGAGAAAAGTTCGCGGCGAAAAGATTAAAAACGCCATTAACAACAAGGAAGGGTCTTTTATATGACAGACAAATATCTAATCGACATGCTTTTAACTGACCAGACCTTCTTAGATTCCGTTGAAGAGGACATTGGTAAAATCGAACAACTATATGCAGATTGGGATAGAAGGTTAATCGTGTATAAAACCGAAACTGGAATCAAAAAAGAAATAGATCTAGATAAGGTACTAAAATTCTTAAGAAAATCTAACTACGGGAAAGACTTGACCCATTAACAAGTGCCTTACAAGACTAAAGTAAGGCTCATGGACGAGCCTTTTGAATGATACAGCGCCAACATTGACAACAGAGGCTTATGCAGTGACAGAAAAAAGTATAAAGAACCTTAAACCCTTTAAACCGGGACAGTCTGGGAATCCAGGTGGAAGACCTAAAGTGCCACCGGATCTTAAAAAAGCCAGAGAACTTAACAAAAACGCCATTGCTAAAATTATTTTAGATCAACTGAACATGACAATTTCTGAATTAACCAAGATTTCAAAGGCTACAGATAAGCCAGCAATGGAAGTGTTAGCAGCGACCCTTGTTGTGTTTGCAAGAAAGTACGGAGACTTTTCGAGGATCAATTTCTTATTAGATAGATCAATAGGGAAAGTTACAGAAACGATTAAGCATCAGTTACCAACTCCTACCTTGGTTAAATTGACAGACGGAGACGCTTATCTCCTTGGCGCTGAAGATAATGAGCAAGGCGAGTAAAAAACTAAAGAAAGTGCGTGAGTTAATAAATGAACCACAACAAGATTTACATAGCCTTGTTAGAAAAATCAGAGTGGCAATCCGCTGCCAATGTTCAAAACCTAGAATTAAAGAGAATTTCTGCTTTAACTGCAAATCGGAGGCAATATGATACTTAATATTTCAGAATACGAATATGATAAATTACATGACATTAAACACAAAGTTTTAAGGACCGAAGTCGGCAAAACTTCTAAACAGATAGGCACCAAAAAAGTTGTCACCTATAAAGACAGAGAAATTGATGGGCGCTACGTGGTTGCTGCTGATGCCATCGTAAAAGACGAACCAGTGTTTAAAGAGTATTCCTATAAAGTATATGTCTGCGAGATTCCAGAGAACAAACTGGACTTAGCAATATTGCGATTAAGAGAAAATGCATGAGTGATTTAGATTGGAGCCCTGAATCCGTTGAGGCGGCAATAAAAGAGCGTGATTATTATAAATCTGAAAGAAACAAAGCTTTAGAAGTCGTTAATGAAGCTCAAAAACCATTTCACAAGCTTTTAGAAGAGTTTAATAAACTAATGAAACAAAGAAATGACTTGATTAAAGAAAAGATCCTTCAAGAAGCGAATTGTCGAGCGTTTTGTTTAAGTCAGACCACTAGTGCCACAGAACTCACAAAGTATGTTGCGGATGAAATTAGTCGGATGGATGTTCTTGTTTTTTCATGAATATCTTTGAGGCTCATTCTCATAAACAATCGCTAGCACTTAAATCAGAAAAGCCAATACTTTTGTTGGCAGCTGGCACTCAATGGGGAAAAACCCAGGTTGGCGCAATAAGAATGAAAATGAAGACTCATCAATTTACTGACAAAGAAGATAATTTCTTAATTACTTCGCCAACATACAAAACCCTTCATCAATCAACAATGCCTGCCTTTTTAAAGTTCATGGAAGGGTATGGGTCATACGATAAAAAATTTGATGTCTTCAGGTTAAATACCGGAGGTAATGTTTATTGCCGTACCGAGAGAGATCCTGACTCTATCGTGGGGATTACTAACATAAAACACATATGGGGTGATGAGGCCGGAAAGTACAGGCTTTATTTCTGGGAGAATATGCAAGCTCGAGCTGATTTCTGTGGGTGTGGAATTGATTTAACCACTTCTCCATATTCAATGAACTGGATTCCAAGAGAGCTCATTAAACCATACCAAAAAGGATTAAGGCCTGATGTTGAATATGTGACAGCTGCTTCTTGGGAAAACAAATATCATTCGTTGTACGATCAAGAAAAACGAAAGTTAAAAGAACGCACCATGGATCCAAGAAGATTCAACATGATCTATGGTGGAGAATTCGGGCAAATGGCAGGTCTAGTTTATGACTGCTTTAAAGAAGATGTCCATGTATGCCAATCAACGCAGCTTCCAACTGGTACTGAATACTATGCCTCAATTGATTGGGGATATACCGATCCATTTGTAATAAATGTACGTGGAGTCACTCCATCCGGACATCAATTTAAAGTATCTGGATTTTATAAGGTTGAGCAAACGCTGCCAAAGCAAATTGAAGCAGCATTGATGCTTAAAAAGATTTTTAACATAAAAATGTTCTGGGCTGATCCATCAAGGCCCGACTCAATAGACTCATTTAATCAAGCTGGAATTCCTACGGTGCCAGCAGATAACGAGATCAGAAAAGGTTTAGATGCGCATTATGAACTGCTTTTATCAGGCAAATACAAAATATTTGAAGGTACACATACACATATTGTTGACGAGTATTCTTCATACCATTACCCGGAAGAAAAAGACCTTGGCCCGGACGATAACTCAAAAGAAAGACTACCAGTTGATGCGAATAATCACTATATGGATACTGAGCGCTATCTTACTTTGGCTTTAGCTCACAAGAGCATGGATAAAAAGGGTCCTATTATTCCACAAGAAAAAGAAAAGCTTTCAAAAGACCACAATATAAGAATTCAGCAATTAAAGAAATTTACTAAACGTTACCCAGGAAGCGAGGATTTTTCATAATGCCAGTTTATGCCTACGAATGTGAAAAATGCGATAAAGAATTTGATTTAACAAGGCCGATGTCAGAATACAAAGATCCTGGGCACTGTCCGGATTGTAGAAATATAGGCAAAAAGCTTGTAACAAAGCCATATGGTTTTATTGGAGCCAAAGTGGAAAACGCCGAGTACAATCCCGGCCTAGGATGTATAGTCAAAAATAAGCAACATAGGGAAGAAATATGCAAGCGTAAAAATTTAGTTGAAATTGGTAACGAAAACCCTAATACTATCCATAAGACGTTCGATACTCAGCGTGAACAAAAACGCAAGAAAACTTGGGACGATCTCTTATAATCTACTAAATTGATCCGGACTCTTTACCGAGCCAATAAACTAAAAGGGTTTAAATGGCTGAAGTTTACGGATTATTAAACGAGCATGAAGCACCAAGTTCTGCCGAAAATCACACTTCCGAATATCAGCCTACCCCAGAACAAGCTAGCACAATTAAATTAGTTAATCAGATTTTCTCCAAGAATAAAGCTGGAAGAAAAGCCAATGATGAAAAATGGCAAGATTATTACCGGATGTTTCGTGGCAAGCAGTGGAAAGAACAACGTCCTTCTTACAGGCACTCCGAAGTTATAAATCTAATTTTTAGAGCTATTCAATCAGTCATCCCTATTTTAACAGACGCGCTTCCAAAGCCTGAGTTTTTACCCAAAGAGCCATCTGACTACGAACTAAGTAAAATCCTTAACGATGTTTTAGAGTGTGATTGGGATTCAAATAACTGGTCATATATTTTCACCGAATGTTTGTATGATTCTCATATTTTAGGAACTGGATTTGGCGAACTACATTATGACCCAGATTATAACGACGGCATTGGTGGAATCTGTTTTGAATCACCTGACACGTTTTATCAATATCCCGACCCTTACGCTTTGGATGTAAATAAAAGATCACGGTCATACGTTGAAGCAAGACCAGTCGAATTAGAGGTTTTAAAGCAAAAATATCCTGAATATGCAGATTACTTAGAAGCCGACATTGTGGACATCATGAGACGAGAAAAAGGAATGACCGAAATGGTTAGCTATAAATCTCCGTCTGATAATCGTGTGTTAATGGAAGGCTCAACGGCAATTGAAAACAAGAACGAAGCTCTTGAGATCAAATGTTATTACAAAGATATGGAGATTGAGGAAGAAGAAATTGCCGACAAAGAAACTGGACAAATTTCTTATCTTAAGAAACTAAAATATCCATTGGGTCGTTATTCGTGTGTTGTTTCTGGAGTTTTAGTTGAAGACCGCCCTATTACTGAAAAAGAGGGTGGAAAATTCCCTTACTTGCGTCTTCAAAACTACATTATGGCTCACGAATTCTGGGGAATGAGCGAAGTTGAACAGTTGGAATCTCCACAAAAAATATTTAATAAGCTTCTTTCATTCACTTTAGATGTTCTCACTCTAATGGGAAATCCTATTTGGGTAGTTGATAACACGTCCGGAGTTGATACTGACAACTTGTTTAACCGTCCTGGCCTCATTGTAGAGAAAAATCCTAGTTCAGAAGTCAGACGAGAAGAAGGGGTTCAGCTTCAGCCATATGTTCTTCAGATGATCGATAGAATGAAGCTGTGGTTTGATGATATTTCCGGTTCAACTGACGTTTCAAGGGGGGCGCAGCCAGAGGGCGTTACCGCAGCTTCAGCAATCGAAGCTCTCCAGCAAGCGCAACAAACAAGACTTAGACAAAAATCAAAAAACATTGACGCTTTCATGCAGGATTTTGGTCAATTGTACCTCTCGTTAGTATTTGAAAACTACTCTGTCCCTAAAGTTTTTAGAATTACCAATGACGATAACACAATTAAATACTTTAAATTTCACATCGATCAAGACCCAGTAGATCCAAACATTAAAAGAGCTAGGATCAAAGATGTTCATGTTAATGAACAAGGTCAGCAGGTTGAAGGTGAAGAAAAAGTCTATGATATACGCCGCAAGTTTGATGTGAAAATATCGCTCGGATCAGCGCTGCCGTTTGAGAAAAATAGAATTGAAGAACAATCTATCAAATTATTTCAATTAGGAATCATTGACGCTGAAGAGGTAATGAAAAACCTTAAATATCCTAACTATCAAGCCGTTTTACAAAGAATAGCAATGCAAGCTCAGCAACAGGCACAAGTAGAAATGCAACAGCAACAACAATTACAAGCGCAGAAAGGCATAGCATGATGGAATATGTTATTGGAGCCTTAATCGTTTCAAATATAGGAATAATCGGGTCGTTTATTTATTTTGCTGGCCGGGTTATTTGGTTTTTTTCAGCATTAAATTCACAGGTAGAAAATCACGAAACAAGAATAATTAAACTAGAAAAAAAGGCAGGTATTTAATGGAAGAAGGAGCAGGACCAGCTACACAACTGGCTCAACAAGTAGGACAAGGACTTCAAAAACTTCAAGAAATGTTAGTTCAATCTGGAGGTTCAGAAGAAGAGGTCGGTCAGATGGGTCAAATCATGTCTTTGTATGTTGATTTGGTAGAGAAAAAACTAGGCGGCGGTGAACCTGAAGCGGTTCCAGCAGAGCCAGGACAGGTTCCGGTAAATCAAGGTGTAAGCGGTCAACCAATTGGACCTCAAGTAAAAAACTAAGGAGTTAAAATGGATATTGATACAGTTCCACAAAATGAAGAACAAGCCGACGAGTTATTAAATACTATCGAACAGCCACAAGATGAAACACCATCAGCGCCTCAGCAGCATTCTGGCTTTGCTTTTACTGTAGGTGGCAAAGAGGTCAAAATTGATCTCACTAAAGACCGAGATAAGTTAATCCGCTGGGCTCAGCAAGGTTACGAATACCCGACAAAAATGAGTGAGGTTAATAAGAAAATTCAGACCTACGAGCAAAAACTTAAAGAATGGCAGGATAAAGAGGCCATTATTAACGAATACAAAACTAAGTATGAGCCTGTTGACAAATACATTAAAGAAAATCCACAATGGTGGAGTACGGTTCAAGCGCAGCTTCAGCAGGCGCAGAACCAAAACAAACCGACTGATCCAGTAATTAACCAACTGATTGAAAAAGTAACCGGACTTGAAAAAGTAGCTTCTACTTATCAAGAACGCGCTCAACAAGCTCAAATGCAGCAAGAAGATGCGGCATATTTAAAAGAGCTTGAAGAGGTTAAAAAACAATATCCAGAAATTGATTTGCAAACCGTTGACGAAACAGGAACTACTCTCGAAGCCAAAGTCATCCAATATGCCCTTGAAAACGGTATTAGGAAATTCACCACGGCCTTTAGAGATTACAATCATGACCGTCTGGTAAGTTTAGCAGAACAAAGAGCTAAAGAAAAAGTCGCTAATGACAAAGTTTCTAAAACTCGGCTTGGTATCTTGGGCATTAGTCCAACTCCAACTACCCGAAAGACAGATTCAGTCAAAGGCAAGAATTACAATGATCTAGCGGCAGAGGCCCTCGCAGAATTGGGCTTAAATTAACATTTAACTATTGCTCCATAACTAGGAGCCTAGGAGATAAAAATGGCACTAACTTGGGACCAAATCTCAGGTATTACTGAGAAAAAGTTTATAAAAAAATTAGCGGATAATATTTTCGACTCAAATCCAGGCATCAAACGTCTTAAAGAAAAAGGCCTTGAGAAATTGGATGGCGGTACGTCGATTATGGTTCCGTTAAACTACGCACAAACAACAGCGTCTGGCTGGTATACTGGTGCAGACACCTTATCAACAGCGGATAATGAGAATATTTCAGCGGCTGAATATCAATGGAAGCAGCTTTATGCAAATATCTCAATTACTCGCCTAGATGAGTTAAAAAATAGCGGAGATGCTCAAAAAATCAATTTGGTTAAGAGCAAAATTCAAATTGCTGAAAAAACCATGATCGATCAATTAGGAACTGCTCTTTATAACGACGGCTCTACTTTGAACGCTCCTGCGGGTTTGCGTTCAATCGTAGGTACGGCTAATACTGTTGGTGGAATTTCACAAAGTACTAACTCATGGTGGCAGGCTCAGGTTGACTCATCTACTACAACATTTTCTATTTCTGCTTTGCAGACACAGTTTAATGCTTGTTCAGTAGATAACGACAGCCCAACTGTGATTTTAGCGACTCGTGCTAACTACAACAGATACTATGCGGCTTTACAGCCACAGCAGCGCTTTATGGATTCTGAAACAGCAAAAGGTGGTTTTTCATCTTTAATGTTTAACGGTATTCCATTTATTGCTGACTCTCACTGTCCGGCAAATCATATCTTCTTGATCAATGAAGATTATCTGAGCCTTTTCGTACACAAAGACGAGGACATGAGATTTGAACCATTCCAAAAACCAAACAACCAGAACGTTAAGGTTGCCAAGGTTTACTGGATGGGAGCAATTGGTTCTTCAAACAATCGTTTACATGGCAAATTGTCTGCCTTAACAGCTTAGGAGGCTAAAATGGCATTTAACGGTATTATCGATGTTGTAAAGGGTGATGACTTAACATCATTTTCCACCCTTCCACTTTATTCGCCTGGAGCAGAGCACTTTTCCAGCGGCAACAAATACGTTTACGTATACAATGCTGCGGCGAACTCAGTAATCGGCTCAGGAAAATATTGTGTTTTGGATAAAAATGGCGGCACCAGCTTTACCTCTGGTTACTCTGTTACCGTAACAAACGCTTCACTTGCTGGAGTTATGTTCGGTGTTGCTCAAAATACAATTAACACTGGAACTTATGGTTGGGTAATGGTCCGAGGTGTTTCATTGATTGCGCTTGATTCAGGCGAGGTTTCGATGAACGCAGGCGTTGACCTTGCTCTTGGAACAGACGGTGGTTTCGTAGCCGCTGGAGCGACTTTCTCAACTGCGCCGCGATTTGGTTTCACAATCAATTCAGCAGTAACAGCAGGAACTGGAAAAGGACGCATCTTCGGTGGAGTAATGGGTTAATTTAACAGGCCCCTTCGGGGGCCTTCTTTGGAGATTGAATGACTAAATTGAGAACAGAACCAATTGATTTGTACTTTCAGAATTATATAGATCATGCGCCGCTAGCGCCTCAACAGCTACATACTCAGGCGTGTGAAAACGATGGACCAACAATAAACGCGTGGAGACCCATTTGGGAGAAAAACGTGCTTGAAAATCACAACAAATACAAAAGCTTTGAGTTAAACTCAATCGGCAGTATTTACGGCGAAGCGCACATGCAGCCTGTGGTTATTGTTGGATCAGGGCCAAGCCTTAAAAATAATGCCCATGAATTAAAAAATAGAGGCGACATCAAAGTTGTTTCGTGTCTGCATAACTTTCATTTCTTAGAAGATTTGGGATGTCCTGCGGACTACTATGTTTCATTAGACGCTGGCGATATTACAACTGAAGAGGTTTATGAAGGCGGCGCTCATGATGAACATCATTATTGGAATTTAACAAAAGACAGAACTCTTTTGTGTTACATTGGAACAAGTCCAAGGCTACTAGAAAAATGGAGAGGAAAAGTTTTATTCTTTAATGCTCCGGTTCCGGATCAGCAGTTTACAGATTATGTTGATAAAATCGAATTGTTCAATACATACGTTTCAAGCGGTGGAAATGTATTAGGGGCTTGTCTTTATATTGCTAAGGCGTATTTGGGCGCCTCAATTGTTGGATTTATCGGTGCTGATTTTTGTTTCGGATATAACTCAAAGTTTCATGCTTGGGATTCTAAATATGACAAAAACATGGGTCAGGTTATGAGATTAAGAGATGTATTTGGAATGCCTGTCAGCACGTGGAAATCATATTATAATTTTAAAGGTTGGTTTGAGTATATTTCTATGACTGTTCCTGGAATTTACTACAACTGCTCTGAAGGCGGTACTCTGGGAGCATACAATGAAGGAAATCTCCGGTCCATTATTCAACACACATTAAAAGATTTTTTAAGACAAATGACGATGTACTCGGAAATTAAAGA
>Ga0196981_1000294_pt1 | contig 22731 bp, 14 predicted proteins | sample S3_2013CmetaG_FD_155462 | JGI IMG/M metagenome (GOLD analysis project Ga0196981, IMG submission 155462) | Soil microbial communities from Anza Borrego desert, Southern California, United States - S3_20-13C | ecosystem: Environmental > Terrestrial > Soil > Desert | place: USA: California... | reverse complement strand
GTCTTTCGGCGCGGTCAGCGTTGACGATATCGCGGTTGCGGCAGGCGTCAAGAAAGGCACCTTCTACCACCATTTCAGCTCCAAGACCGATCTTGCGCTGGCGGCTTACGACTTCATGTGGTCGCAGGGCCGCGCCGCGCTCGACGCCTGCTTTTCACCGGCGGTTCCCGCCGAGAAGCGTTTGCCTGCCTATGCCGAAAGCTGCTTTAACTGGCAGCGCGAATTATATGAAAAAGAAGGAAAAATCTACGGCTGCCCCCTCGCGACCGCAGGCTCCGAGATGGGCGCGCAGGATGAACGCATCCGCGCCAAGCTGAAGGAAATCTTCGACGGTCACTGCGCGTATTTCGAAAGCGTGCTGCGCGACATGCCGGCTTTCGACAGCCTTGGCCGCGCCGAGACGCAAAAACGCGCCTGCGAAATGTTTTCCTACTCGATGGGCGTGCTGTATCAGGCCAAGGTCGCCAACGATCCCGAAGTCATCCGCCGCGATCTCCTCGCGGGCCTCACCCGCTTTCTAGAAACCCCGACCGCCCGGTAGGGAAAAGGACCATCCCCATGAAAAAACTGCTGCTCTCAACCGTTGCCGCGCTGTCGATCGGCGCCGTCCTCCTCCTCGCGACGCCCCGCGAAGGCTTTACGATGGATCCGCCCGCCGCGATGCCGGTCAGCGTTGCCTCCGCCCTGCAAAAGGACATCACCCGCTGGGCTGAGTTTTCCGGCCGGTTGCGCGCGGTCGAGGATGTCGAGGTACGCCCCCGCGTCGCCGGCATTATCGACGCCGTGCATTTCCGCGAAGGCGATCTCGTGAAAAAGGGCGACCCGCTGTTCACAATCGACATGCGTCCCTTCCAGGCGGCGCTGGCGCAGGCGGAGGCAGAACTCGCCTCCGCGCAGGCGCGTGCCTCGCTCGCCGGCAGCACCTCTGCCCGGGCCCAGAAGCTGTTCAAGCAAAAGGCGCTCTCGCAGCGCGAATACGACGAGCGCATCAACGCCAACAAGGAAGCGCAGGCGGCGATCAAGGCGGCAGAAGCCGCGCTGACACTTGCGAAACTCAACGTCGAATATGCCGAAGTGCGCGCGCCGATTTCGGGCCGCGTCGGCCGCCCCGACATCACGGTTGGCAACACCGTCGCGCCCGGGATGCAGGTGCTCACCACGATCCAGTCGGTCGATCCCGTCTATGCCGATTTCGACATTGACGAGCAGACCTACCTGCGCGCGATGAAATCGGTGCGCGCGGGCCGCGCCTCCGACATGCCGGTCTTCATGGCGCTCGCCGACGAGCAGGAATTCAAGCGCGAGGGAAAAATCCGCTCCTTCGACAACCAGCTGCAGGGCGATTCAGGCACGATGCGCGTGCGCGCCGAATTCCCGAACACCGACGGCATCCTGACCCCCGGGCTGTTCGCCCGCATCCGCCTTGGCACGGCCGATAAAACCAGCGCCGTCCTTGTGAATGACGCCGCGATCAATACCGACCAGGACCGCAAATTCGTCTATGCGGTCGATGACAAGGGAATGGTCAATTACCGCCCTGTGCAGCTCGGCGTGCTCGAAAACGGGTTGCGGGTCATCGAAACCGGCCTGCAGCCGGGCGAGAAGATCGTCGTTAACGGTCTCATGCGCGTGCGGCCGGGCGTGCAGGTGCAGCCCGTCATCGTCTCGATGGAAACGCTGAAGCCGGAAGGCGCGCCCGCCGGCGACACAACTGCCGCGCCCGCCGGCGAGAAGCCCGCAGACGCCCCGCCCGCAACCGACCCGAACGAACCCCCTTCGGAAGCCCCGCAAGAAGGCAAATAAAATGAACTTCGCCAAATTTTTCGTCGATCGGCCCATCTTCGCCGGCGTCTTGTCGCTGCTCGTCCTGCTGGGCGGGCTGGTCTCCATGCCGCTCTTGCCTATTTCGGAATATCCCGAAGTGGCGCCGCCCTCGGTCGTCGTGCGCGCCAGCTATCCCGGCGCGAACCCGAAAGTGATCGCGGAAACGGTCGCAACGCCGCTCGAGGAACAGATCAACGGCGTCGAGGGGATGCTTTACATCAACTCGCAGTCGACCGCTGACGGGCAGATGGGGCTCACCGTGACCTTCAAGCTCGGCACCGATCCCGACAAGGCGCAGCAGCTGGTGCAGAACCGCGTCAGCCAGGCGCTGCCGCGACTGCCGGACATCGTGCGCCAAATCGGCGTCAACACGGTCAAAAGCTCGAACAACATCACGCTGGTCATTCACCTGACCTCGCCCGACGGGCGCTATGACACAACCTATTTGCGCAATTTCGGCGCGCTGAATATCCGCGACCGCATGGCCCGCCTGAAGGGCGTCGGCGAAGTGTCGATGTTCGGCGGCGGCGATTACGCGATGCGCATCTGGCTCGACCCCACCAAGATCGCGCAGCTGGGCCTGACCGCGAACGACGTGGTGAACGCGATCCGCGAGCAGAACGTGCAGGTCGCGGGCGGCGTTGTCGGCGGGCAGCCGCATAATTCGCCGACCGCGTTCGAATTGCTCGTCAACGCGCAGGGCCGGTTGCAGAGCGAGGAGCAGTTCCGCGACATCATCCTGAAAACCTCGGAAACGGGCGGCATCACGCGCCTGGGCGAAGTGGCGCGGGTGGAGCTCGGGCCGAACCAGTATGCGATGGGCTCGCTCCTGAACAACAAGCAGGCGGCGGCGATCGCCATTTTCCAGGCGCCGGAATCGAACGCCATCCAGCTCTCCAACGACGCGCGCGCCGTGATGGCGGAGCTGAAAAAGACCTTCCCTGAAGGCATCGATTATTCGATCGTCTATGACCCGACGCGCTTCGTGCAGGCCTCGATCGACAGCGTCATTCACACGCTGCTGGAGGCGATTGCGCTGGTCGTGCTTGTCGTCATCGTCTTCCTGCAGACCTGGCGCGCCTCGATCATCCCGCTGCTGGCCGTGCCGGTTTCGGTCGTCGGCACTTTCGCGGTGATGCACCTGTTCGGCTTTTCCATCAACAACCTAACGCTGTTCGGCCTTGTCCTTTCCATCGGCATCGTCGTGGACGACGCGATCGTCGTCGTCGAGAACGTCGAGCGCAATATCGAGGAAGGGCTGCCGCCTCTTCAGGCGGCGCATAAGGCGATGGAAGAAGTTTCCGGCCCGATCATCGCGATCGCGCTCACCCTTTGCGCCGTGTTCGTTCCGCTCGCCTTCATCACGGGGCTGACCGGGCAGTTTTACCGCCAGTTCGCGCTGACCATCGCGATCTCGACCGTTATCTCGGCCTTCAACTCGCTCACGCTCAGCCCGGCGCTGGCGGCAAAGCTGCTGCACGCCCACAACGCGGAAGGCGACGCCTTCGAGCGCTTCCTCAACCGCAGCCTCGGCTGGTTCTTCAACGGCTTCAACCGGGCCTTCAAGGGCGCCGCGCGCGGCTATTCCAGGGGGCTGAAGGGCGCCGTCCGCTTCAAGCCGCTCGTCATCGCTGTCTACCTGCTCCTGGCGGGCGGTGCTGCGGGGCTTCTCTATTTCATTCCGCAGGGCTATATCCCGCTGCAGGACAAGCAATACCTCGTCGCCTTCGCGCAGCTGCCGTCCGGCGCATCGCTCGAGCGCACGGAGGCGGTCATCCGCCGCATGGGCGATATCGCGATGGCGGAGCCGGGCGTCGAAAGCGCGGTCGCCTTCCCGGGCCTTTCCATCGCAAGCTTCTCAGCAAGCTCGAGCGCGGGCCTCATCTTCATCACGCTTGACCCGTTCGAGGAGCGCACAAGCGGCACCCTTTACGGCCCGCTGATCGCCGGCAGCCTGATGGGCAAGATGGCGCAGATCGAGGACGCCTTCATCGCCGTCGTGCCGCCGCCGCCCGTAATGGGCCTTGGCATGATCGGCGGCTTCAAGATCCAGATCGAGGATCGCGCCGATCTCGGCTTCGAGGCGCTGCAGCAGGCCGTCATGGCGACGCAGATGAAGGCCTGGCAGACGCCGGAGCTCGCCAACGTGTTCTCGAGCTTCCAGATCAACGTGCCGCAGCTCTATGTCGACGTGAACCGCGACAAGGCAAAGCAGCTCGGCGTGTCGGTCACCGACATCTTCAACACGATGCAGATCTATCTCGGCTCGCTCTACATCAACGACTTCAACAAATTCGGCCGCACCTACCAGGTCATCGCGCAGGCCGACGCGCCGTTCCGCGCGCAGGCGAACGATATCCTGCAGCTGAAAACGCGCAACATGGCGGGCGAAATGGTGCCGCTCGGCTCGCTGGTCGATGTCAAGCAAAGCTACGGGCCCGACACCGCGACGCGCTACAACCTGTTCCGCACCGCGGACCTCAACGGCGGCCCCGCGCCCGGCGTGCCGGCGGAAGTGGCGGAGCAGGCGATGGTCAACATCCTGAAGGAAACCCTGCCGCCCGGCATGGACTTCGAATGGACCGACCTCAAATACCAGCAGATCCTGGCCGGCAACACGGCCATCTATATCTTCCCCCTTTGCGTGCTGCTCGTGTTCCTCGTGCTCGCGGCGCAGTATGAAAGCCTGATCCTGCCTCTCGTCGTCATCATGATCGTGCCGATCGTGATGCTCTGCGGGCTGTTCGGCGTCTGGGTCACGGGCAGCGACAATAACATCTTCACGCAGATCGGGCTGATCGTTCTTGTTGGCCTTGCCTGCAAGAACGCCATCCTGATCGTGGAATTCGCGCGGGAGCTCGAGTTCCAGGGGCAAAGCATCATCGACGCCGCGATGAACGCCAGCAAGCTGCGATTGCGGCCGATCCTGATGACCTCGTTTGCGTTCATCATGGGCGTGCTGCCGCTGGTCTCCTCGACGGGCGCGGGCGCGGAGATGCGCCATGCGATCGGCATCACGGTGTTCTCGGGCATGCTTGGCGTCACGCTGCTCGGCATCTTCTTCACGCCGGTGTTCTACGTCCTCCTGCGCACGCTCGCGGGCGGCGTGCTGACCGGCCATCATCACGCGGGCACGATTGCGGTCCATGCGGAGGCAGGAAAATGACATACAGGCTGACAATTTCGACCCTCGCGCTGCTGGCGACCGTGACCGCCTGCAGCCTCGCGCCGGACTTCAACCGCCCGGTCGTGAACGATTCAACCGCGTTCAAGGAGGCCCCTACGCTGGGCGAGCTCACGGCGGACGAAGCCGGCACCTGGAAAGTGGCGCAGCCCTCGGCCGAGCTGCCGCGCGGCGAATGGTGGCGCGTTTTCGGCGACGAGCGGCTGAACGCGCTCGTCGAGGAAGCGGTCGCCAATAACGACGAAGTCAAGGTTTATGCCGCGCGCGTGAAACAGGCGCGGGCAAGCGCGAAGGTCGCGCGCTCTTACCTCTTCCCGACCATCGACAATACCTCCGGCTTTACGCGACGCCAGCCGAACGCGGTCGGCCGGGGCCTCGCGCCCGGCACGGCGCTTGGCATCGAGAATGACTATTCGACTTCCTTCGGGCTGACCTATGAGCTCGATGTGCTGGGCCGCGTGCGCGGCAGCTGGCTTGCCTCCCGCCTCGACGCCAAGGCGGCGGCGGCGCAGTACCAGAGCGTGAAGCTGGCTTTGCAGGCGGATGTCGCCGAGCTTTATTTCTCGCTGCGCGCCGCCGACCGCGATATCGATATCCTCGAGCGCGGCATCGGGCTGCGCAGCCGCAACGCGCGCATCCTCGAGCAGAAATCGGAAGCGGGCGACATTACCGCGCTCGATGTGTCCTCCTCCGTCGTCGATCTCGAAAACACGCGAAACGCGCTGCACGACGCCGAGTTCCGCCGCGCCCAGCTGGAACATGCGCTCGCGGTCGCGCTCGGCCGCGTGCCCGCCGATTTCTCCTTCGACAAGGTCAGCATCGTCACCAAGATCCCGGTCGTGCCGGCCGGCCTGCCGTCCTCGCTGCTGGAGCGCCGTCCCGACGTGACGGCGGCGCAAAAGGCGCTCGAGGCCTCGAACGAGCGCATCGGCCTTGCGCGCGCCGCGTTCTTCCCGACGCTGCTGCTGACCGGCTCGGGCGGCTTCCAGTCGGATGTGCTGGGGCAGCTCTTCCAGTGGTCGAGCCGCAGCTGGGCCTTCGGGCCGCTTCTGACCATCCCGATCTTCGGCGGCGGCCGCGCGGTCGCCAATCTCGACCGCTCGAAAGCGCAGTACGAGGAGGCAGTGCACATCTATCGCGGCCAGGTGCTGGAGGCGTTCCGCGATGTCGAGGACGCGCTGTCCCGCCTGCGCGCCCTGTCGAAACAGGCGGCGTCGCAGTATCGGGCGGAACACGCGGCGAAGCAGGCCGCGCGGATCGCCACCCTGCGCTATGAGGAAGGCGATATCGGCTATCTGGAGAGCATCACCGCCCGCCGCGAGGCGCTCGAAACCGAACGCCTCGGCGTCGAGCTCAAGCGCGCAAGGCTCTCCGCGACCGTGCAGCTGATCCGCGCGCTCGGCGGCAGCTGGGACGCGCCGCCCGCAATCGACGTCACCCCCGTCAACCTTAAGCAGAAATAACGATGCCAGCACCGAAAACCGATGGAGAGATCATCGCCAGCCTGCAGGCGCCGGGTGCAGGCGTGCCGAAGCTGCACGGGTTTTTCATGCGCCATGTCGTCGCGCCCTTCATCGCCGGGCGGTCTGATTGGGAGAGGGACAGCGCCGGCTTCGGCTCCGTCTCGCGCAAGATCATCAAGGATGCCGAAGGGTTGACGCCCGAGCAGCTTGGCACGAAGGTCCTTGTGCCGCCGCAGTTCGGGCTGGAAGACAGCTCCCGCTATTGGTCGGCAGCGATGGTGCTTGAGCATATGATGATCGTCAGCAAGGGCATCTCCGCGCTTGTCGTGTCGCTGTCCAAGGGTGTCGTGCCGGATTACCAGGTGGAAATGGCGCGCGTGAAGCCGAAGGGCGAGTTGCCTCCCGGGGAGGCGCTTGCGGCGTTCAAGGCCTATGCCGCGACGGCGATGGCCGAGCTGGATGCAGCGGTCGCCGACCGCAAGTCAAAGGCGGTGCTGGAGCACCCGTGGTTCGGCAAGTTCACGGCGCATCAATGGCACTGGCTGATGACCGCGCATAGCGTCATCCACCTCAATCAAATGCGAGCGATTTGCTGGCGATTGAATCCGCCAGCAGCGCGGAAGAAATGACTTTCGCCTGCGCCCGCAATTCGGGCACGGCGGTCGTTTCGAACAGGGCGCCGAACAGCGGCGCGCCAATCACGTAGATTTCGCAGGGCCGGTCGCGATAGGCAAGCAGGTTGTCGGAGGCGCGGATGCCGTAGCCGTCGGATGTCGTCTTCAGCAAGCCCGCCTCCACCATTTTTTTCAGCAGCGGGTTGTTGTCGATCCGGTAATCGACGCCCGCGCAGCGGAAGACGATGTCGTACACGGTGTCGGATGTCGCGGCAGGACGGTCGAGCGCGAGGCGGATGCCGCCCGACTCCTTCACTGCATCCTTGACGCGCGCGGCGATCATCGTGAGCTGGCCCGTCTTCAGCGCATTATCAATTCGTTCGCCGATCTGTGGCGCGTAGCGGTGGCGGTGGATATTCCAAAGCGTGAAATATTTTTTTACCAGGCGGCTGCGGTCGGTTTCGCTCAGTGATCTCCAGATATCCTGTGTCAGCGGCCGCAGCCCGTCGACGACATAGCGCCAGTCGCGGCCCGAGGCGCGGATATGCGCGCGCATGGCGCGCAAGACCTGCGACAGCCGCTGCGACAGTATCCCGCCCGGTTCCGGCGCTTGACGCTGGCTGGCGTCATATGGGATCAGATGGGACTGCGGCAGCGCGGCGCTGCCCGAATAGCAATGGATATTCCCCTGCCAGCCGCTGTCGAGGATGCTGATGATGACATCCGCCGCGGTCAGCCCGCTGCCGATCAGGGCAATGTTCTTCTGCGCGGGCGAGAGGCTGGAAAAATCAAACTGCCAGGGTCTTTCAGTGATCGGGCCCGTTTCCGCCCGGCCCTTCAGCGCATTGCCGACGGCAAGCACGACGGACAGTGCGGCGAGAAATTCATCGCCGGAGCGGATGGCGATATATTCGGCGTGATCCTCGACCGCATCGACCTCGCCCTCGAACCAGTCGACGCGGATACCCTTGTCGCGCGCGAGCGCGAGCGTTTCATCGAGCACGGATTGCAGGTAGCGGCCATAGGTCGCGCGGGGCAGGTATTCGCCGGGACCCGCGGTTTCACCCTGCGCAACCAGCCAGGCATGGAAGTGGCCTGGATTGTCGCTGAACACGCCCATATTGCCGGCAGGGACATTCAGCAGGTGCTCGGGACGCGGCGTGGAATAGGCGGGGCCGAACACGCCGCGCTTGTCGCGCGAAATGACGGCGATCGAAAGGTTTTTCTGCGCATCGCGCACGATGTTGGCAAGCGTCGCAAGACCCGAAAAGCCGCCGCCGATAATGGCGAAGTTGTAGATGGGCGGCATTAGCTGATGGCTTTGGCGGGGGTGCCCGCGACCGTTACGCCGGGCGGGACATCATGGACGACGACGCTGCCGGCCGCGACTTTCGCGCCCGCGCCGATTTCAATGTTGCCGATGATCGTCGCATGCGCACCCAGGATCGCGCCTTGGCGCACTTTCGGGTGGCGGTCGCCGGGGACAAGGCTGCGGCCGCCGAGCGTCACGCCGTGCCAGAACAGCACGTCGTCCTCCACGATCGCGGTTTCGCCAATGACGATGCCGGTTGCGTGATCCATCATGACGCCGCTGCCGATGCGGGCCGCCGGATGGATATCGACGCCGAACAGGTCTGAAACGCGGTTCTGCACGAACAGCGCCAGATGCTGGCGGTCGACATTCCACAGGTAATGGGCGAGGCGGTGCGACTGCAGCGCATGAAAGCCCTTGAAGAACAGGAAGGGCGCGACGAAATCGCGCGCGGCGGGATCGAAGCCCGCAATCGCCTGCAGGTCACGCGTCGCGATAAATTCAAGATCGGGCGCTGCGCCCGCGAATTCGCTGTAAAGCTGAAGCGCGAGGCCCTCCGGCATATGCTTCGAGGCCAGCTTCTCCGACAGCAGCCGGCCAAGGGCAAAAGACAGCGTGGGCGCCGGCAGGATGACGGTTTGCAAGAGGGGGGCAAGGGCGATATCCGCGGCCGCAAGCTTTTCCGCCTCCCGTTTCAGGGTGGGCCACAGATCGGTCGGATTTTCGCGGGCAGCAGCACGTGTCATAGGCCATCAATACTTGATTAACCCCATGAAGTCACGTCATTATGTTGCGGTTTACAAGGGACGGAAAACCCGATAGCATCAGCCCGTTTTCATTAGGTTTTTCGAGGTAGAAGCATGAAGCAAAGCGCGCCCGGCGTGGTTCAGCTGATCGGCAATACGCCGCTGGTCCAGGTATCGCGGCTGGATACGGGGCCCTGCCAGCTTTTCCTGAAGCTCGAATCCCAGAACCCCGGCGGATCCATCAAGGACCGCATCGCCCGCACGATGATCGAGGCGGCGGAGCAGGACGGGCGCCTGAAACCGGGCGGCACGATCGTCGAGGCGACGGCGGGCAATACCGGCCTCGGCCTCGCGCTGATTGGGGTGCTGAAGGGGTACAAGGTCATCCTTGTGGTGCCTGACAAGATGAGCCGCGAGAAGATTTTCCATTGCAAGGCGCTCGGCGCCGATGTGCGCACCGCGCGCTCCGACGTCGTGAAAGGCCATCCGGAATACTACCAGGAAGTGGCCGAGCGCATCGCGCAGGAAACGGGCGGATTCTACGCCAACCAGTTCTCCAACCCAGCCAATTCGCTGGCGCATGAAACCTCGACCGCGCCCGAAATCTGGGAACAGATGCAGCACGACGTTGATGCGATCGTGTGCGGTGTCGGCTCGGGCGGGACGATGGCGGGCATTGCCGCCTTCATCAACCGCGTCAGCCCGAAGACGGAAATGGTGCTGGCGGATCCTGTTGGCTCGATCCTCGCGCCGCTCGTGAACGAGGGAAAGACCGTACAGCCCGGCTCCTGGCTCGTCGAAGGCATCGGGGAGGACTTCATCCCGAGCATCCTCGACATGAAAGTCGTCAACAAGGCCTATGCCATTCCGGACGAGGAGAGCATCGGCACCGCCCGCCAGCTGTTGAAGAACGAGGGCATCCTGGCCGGCACTTCGTCCGGCACGCTGATTGCGGCGGCGCTGCGCTATTGCCGCGAGCAGAAAACGCCGAAACGCGTCGTGACCTTCGTCTGCGACCGCGGCGACAAATACCTTTCCAAGGCGTTCAGCGATTCATGGATGACCGAGCAGGGTTTCGCCGCGCGCGAGAAAACCGGCACGGTCGAAGACCTGATCGTGCGCCGCCATGATGCGGGCGACACCGTGGTGGTGCAGGCGACGGATACGCTGCAAACGGCCTACAAGCGCATGCGCTTCGCCGATGTGTCGCAGCTGCCGGTGCTCGACGACAAGGGCATGCTGGTCGGCCTTGTCGACGAAAAGATGCTGCTCGACGGGTTCACGCATGACGGCAAGGTCGTGCCGATGTCGGCGACCGCCGGCGAGGTCATGCGCCCCGCGAAGCCCACGCTGCCGCGCGAAACGCCGATCGCCGAGGCATCGACCTTCCTGCGCAACCACCCGCTGGTGATGGTGACCGATAACGGCAAGCTGCTCGGCCTCATCACCCGCGTTGACATGCTGAACCATTTCTATCTCAAAGGTGCAGCATGAGCGGCGGCAAGAACCGGGCGTTTTCGACGCGCTGCATCCATGGCGGCCAGCAGAACGACCCGACGACGGGCGCGGTGAACGTGCCGATCTACCAGACCTCGACCTATGCGCAAGCGGCGCCGGGCGAGCATAAGGGCTTCGTCTATGCGCGCGGCCATAACCCGACGCGTCACGCTTTCGAGCGCGCGATGGCGGATCTCGAGGACGGGCTTGCGGGTTACGCCTTCGGCTCCGGCATGGCGGCAATGGATGCGATCCTCGACCTGCTGCCCGCAAACGCACACCTGATTGCTTCGGATGACCTCTACGGCGGCAGCTACCGGCTGTTCGAGCGCGTACGGAAGGGCACGACGGGCCTCACGGTTTCCTATGTCGATATGGCCGACATCGCGAACGTGACTGGCGCGATCCGCCCTGAAACGAAGATGATCTGGATCGAAACGCCCACCAATCCGCTGCTGAAACTGACCGATATCGCGGCGGTCGCGGCTGTCGCGAAGAAGAACGACCTGCTTTCCGTCGTGGACAATACCTTTGCGACGCCGTGGATCCAGCGGCCCCTGAACCACGGCATCGACCTCGTCGTGCATTCGGCGACGAAATATCTCGGCGGGCATAGCGATGTCATCGGCGGGGTTGTGGTCGTGAACGACCAGGATCTTGCCGATAAATTGAAATTCATCCAGAACGCGACCGGCGGCATTCTCGGGCCGTTCGACAGCTTCCTTGCGCTGCGCGGCGTCAAAACGCTCGATGTGCGCATGGAGCGTCACTGCATGAGCGCCGGGAAAGTCGCAGCCTGGCTCGAAAAGCATCCGAAAATCGAAAAGGTTTTTTACCCGGGGCTCCCTTCTCACCCGCAGCATGCGCTTGCGAAGAAGCAAATGGCGGGCTTCGGCGGGATGATCACGGCGGTTATCAAGGGCGATCTTGAGGCGTCGCGCCGCATGCTATCGGCCTGCAAGGTGTTTACGCTCGCGGAAAGCCTGGGCGGCGTCGAAAGCCTGATCGAGCACCCGGCGATCATGACGCACGCCTCTATCCCCAAAGAACAACGCGAGGCGCTCGGCATCAGCGATGGGCTGATCCGCTTGTCGATCGGCATTGAAAGCGCGGACGACCTTATTTCAGATCTCGACGAGGCATTGGCAAAAGCATGAGCAAGATCATCGCGGATATCGGCGGCACCAACGCGCGCTTCGCCCTTGTGGATGACGCTGGCAGCATCAGCGCGATCGAAGTGCTCCCCTGCGCCGATTTCAAATCGCCGGCGGAAGCCGCGCAAAGCTATCTCGACCGCATCGGCGCGCGGCCCAAAACCGGCGCCTTCGCCGTGGCAACGCCGCTCGACGGTACCGACATCATCGCCATGACAAACCATGTCTGGAATTTCTCGATCAGCGAGACGATGAACGCACTCGGGCTTTCCTCCTTGCGCGTCATCAACGATTTCGCGGCGCTCGCCTATGCCGTGCCGCACCTGACCGACAAGGACCGCTACCAGCTGGGCAACGGCGAGGCGATGAAGAACATGCCGATCGCGATCATCGGTCCTGGCACCGGGCTGGGCGTCGCGGGCGTGGTGTTCGCCGACGGCAAGCCTGTCACGGTGACGACCGAAGGCGGCCATGTGACGATGCCGGCGGCGACCGCGCGGGAATTCGCCCTGTTCGACTGGCTCAAGAAATCGAAATACCATCATATCTCGGCCGAGCGGGTCGTGTCAGGCAAGGGGCTCGTGAACCTCTATCACGCCGTATGCGGCGTGGATGGTCTGGATTTGCCGGAGCTGACACCCGCCGAAATCACCGGCAAGGCGCTCGACGAATCCTGCCTTACTTGCGTCGAGGTGCTGGATCTTTTCTGCCATTTCCTCGGCGTCGTGGCGGGCAACCTCGCGCTGTCCTACGGCGCGTCGGGCGGGCTTTATATTGCGGGCGGAATCGTGCCGCAGCTCGGCGAATATTTCAAGGCGTCGCGCTTCCGCGAAAGTTACCTCGCCAAGGGGCGGTTCTCCGAATATATGGAGCGCATTCCGACCTACGTCATCACGCATCCTTATCCCGGGCTCGAAGGCCTCAAGAATATCGCCTAAAGCGCGGGCAGCCGGCTGAGATGGTCCTCTGCCCAGATCCTGCCATAGGTGTCGCTGTCGAGATTGGCGCCCGACAGGATGACCAGGACGCGCTTGCGCTTGTTGCCTTCCCGCAGCCACTTATGCGCAGCCGCCATGCCGAGCGCGGAAGTCGGCTCGACGGTCACCTTCAGAAGGTGCATCAGCCACTGGCTCCAGTATAAAATTTCTTCCTCGGTGATTTCGAAGAAGCCGTCAAGCTGCCGGATGAAGTGGAAGGTGCGCGGCGAGACGCTGAGGGTGCGCACGCCATCCGCGATCGTCTTGGGCGATTCTTCGAATTTCACGATTTTCCCGGTGCGGAAAGATTGCGCGGCGTCATTGGCGATGACCGGCTCTGCCGCAAAGACTTCCGCTTCCGCCGAAAACAGCCGCGTGGCGAGGAAGGTGCCCGAAATCAGCCCGCCGCCGCCGCAGGGGGCGAAAACGGCATCGAACTTCTTCAGCTCGTCCCAGGCCTCATAGGCGGCGGTGCCTTGACCCGCGATCACGTCGTCATGGTCGTAGGGCGGCAGCAGGAAGGATCCACGGGCGAGGGCAAGCGTGTTCGCCTCCGCCTCCGCTTCCTGCCGCGTCTTGCTGACATGCAGCTCCGCGCCATAGGCCTTGGTGGCCGCCATCTTTATCTTCGAAGCGCCTTGCGGGATGAAGAGGACGGCTTTGATGCCGAGCTGTTTTGCGGCCCAGGCGACGGCCTGCGCATGGTTGCCCGAAGAGTAGGCGACCACGCGCTCCGGCAGCTGGTTCTTTTCCCTCAACGCAAGGAGCGTATTGAGGGCTCCCCGCGCCTTGAACGCGCCGACCTTCTGGGCACCTTCATATTTGAAGAAAAATTCGCAGCCGAGGAAGCGGTCGAGCAGGCGCGAGGTCAGCACCGGCGTCCGCGTGATATGCGGCTTCAGGCGAAGATAGGCGCTTTCAACCGCTTCGGGCTTCACAGGTGCTCCAGCGCCATTTTCAGGGTCGCTGCCGTCCACAGGAAGGTGCCCTGCTCGCTGACGTTCATGCTGTAGCCGAGCACGACATGCACCTCGGGGCTGCCTTCGCGCGTGTTGTATTTCTCGAACAACCCGCCGTACTCCCCGAAGATCGTTCGGGCGAGGCTGAGGAAGTTGCCCGCGACCCGCTTTGCCTCGTCGAGCCGTCCGACGCGCTTCAGGCCCTCGAAGGCGAAGAACTGCAGCGGCGGCCAGCCATAGGGGTAATCCCACTGGCAGCCGCTCATTTCGTTGGACGTCACGATGCCGTGCGGCGTTTCCAGCAGCGTGAGCGCGGTATGCATTGCGCGCGCGGCCAGTTCCTCGTCCCCGTCATAAAGCCCCGCCCAGAAGGCATGAAACATGTTGGCGAAGGGCTTGGTGTTACGCTTCTTCTCGGCGAAGTTGTAATCCTGGAACACCCCTGTCACCGGGTCCATCAGCAGTTGCTGCATCTCGGTCTTGCGTTCCGCCTGCAGCGTCTTCCAGTTGCCGGCATCGATCTGGTTGCCGAGCAGCGACGCGATCTCCGCCATGTCCCCTTCCATGCGGTAGAGCAGGGAATTGAGGCAGGCGGGCGCGTGGTTCGTGCATTCAAGGCCGCCATAGCCCCAATGCCCCGTGGGATCGAAGCCGGAGGCCCTCATCGAGCGGTCGCTCTGGTAGTATTGCGGCGTGAGGGTCTGCGTTTTCTCGTCATAGAAACGCGGGTCGGGATTGGTGCGGAAGTGCTCGAGCGAGTGCTCGTAATGCCCGACCTCGCCCACCACGACTTCGGCGGCAGGTTCGGAAGAATCGTCCCAGTAGCGGGACAGGCGGGTGCCGGGCGCGACACGCTCGCCCGTCGTCCAGTAGTGATAATAGGCCGTCAGGTCCTTATACGCCTGCGCAAGCCAATCCTTGGCGTCCGCATACAGGCCCTGGCTGTCGAAGTCCTTCCACTCGCGCGTTTGCGCGGTGTGCCAGACGTGACGCACCATCGCGGCGATCATCGGCGGGTGCGACCTTGTCAGGTAATAAGTACGGCTTGCGTTCAGCACCTTGCCATAGGCGCGGATCTGGTAAAGCTGGTTGTCCACTTGCTCGCGCATCATCTGCGGATAGGCGTTCGACCAGGCGAAGACGGCGAAGGAGGTGTCCCAGCCATACATCTCGTTGAATCGCCCGCCTGGCACAAGATAGGGATGCGGCAGGTAAAGCAGGCCGTGCGGCGCATCCGGCTTGCCGAATTTCTTGAGATCCTTTTCGGGATCGAAGGCCACGACGCGCGCGGCATCGCCGACCCTCTTCGTCGCCTTGTCAAGATCAGCAGCGACGGCATAGACAATCGCCGTGTCGCCCTGCACCTTGGGATCCGCCATTTTATGGCCGAGCTTTTCGCGCAGCAGCAGGCGCGGCGTTTCGTTGATTGCCGCGTGGAAATCGCGGGCCGAGCCGTCCGTCTTGCGCTCTCCATAAAAAACGCCGAAGGGCGGCAGTTCAAGCGTTTGGCCGGTCAGTATAGCTTCAAGCCCGTAGCCCTCCACGGGCGTCCAGTCTTTCTTGAGCTTGATCGTCAGCGTTTCCGGTCGGAGGTTGAAAACGCAGAGGAAAGTTTTTTCTTCCCATTCGCGCGTAAAGGCGACCGCATCGTCATGCAGCGTCTGGAAATGCATGCCGCCCAGCATCAGCGGCGCATGCTGCTTGCGCCATTTCAGGAAGTGGCGCGTGAAATTCAGCATGGAGGCGGGGTCCGCCTCCTGCGCGGAGACGGCCTTGTCAACGTGCTCCTGCGGCACCGGCAGCCAGGCATCATTCGCGGCGGTGAAGCCGGCGTTCTTCACGCCCGACTGCCACGGCATGGGCGTGCGGCAGCCGTCCCGGCCGACGCCGGTCGAGCCGATGCCGGGGTCCTGCACGAGTTCCGGCGGGATGGCGGCCTCGGTCAGCCCGAGCTCCTCGCCCTGGTAGAGGAAGGAGGATCCGCAGAGCGAACCGGTCAGCGCCACCAGCATTTTCGTCTGGCGCTCGTCCGGCTTGCCGTCGACGGCCCAGCGGGTCGCGACGCGGATGCTGTCGTGGTTCGACAGCGCCCAGGAGGGCCATGAGTCGTGCGGGGCGGAGAAAAATTCCTCCACCTTGCGGCGGATATAAGTGGCCGAATATTTATGCACCAGCAGCGAGAAGTCGTAGGCCGTATGCAGCATTTCCGGCCCGTTGGTATAGGCGATGGTGGTGGCGACGGTCATGTCGTCGTTCACTTCGGCCACCAGCATGCGGTCTTCATACTTGTCGGTCAGCGCGCGGAATTTTTTCAGGAACGGGATCATCTCCGGCTGCACTTTGTCGAAACGGTGCCACTGCATCGAGTAGGGATGAATCACCGTCTTGCCGTCGGGCGGAGGCAGGGGGCGCGGCGGGTTGTCGCGCAGCAGCCCGTCATGAATGCAATGCGGCAGCGCGTCCATGCGGAAACCGTCGACGCCGCGATCCAGCCACCATTTCGCAATTGCCAGCAATTCATCCTGCACGGCGGGGTTGCGGATATTCAGGTCGGGCTGTTCCTTCAGGAACTGGTGGTAGTAATACTGCCCGCGCTCGGGGTCGAATTCCCAGGCCGAGCCGCCAAAGACGGAGAGCCAGTTATTCGGCGGCGAGCCGTCGGGCTTCGGGTCCGCCCAGACATACCAGTCGGATTTCGGGTTGTTCCTGCTCTTGCGGCTTTCCGTGAACCAGGGATGCTTGTCGGAGCTGTGGTTGAGGACGATGTCAATGACCAGCTTCAGCCCGCGCTTGTGCATTTCCGCGATCATTTCATCGCAGTCTTCCAGCGTGCCGAAGATCGGGTCGATGCCCTTGTAATCGGCGACGTCGTAGCCGAAATCCTTCATCGGCGAGGTGAAGAAAGGGGATAGCCAGACGCCGTCCACGCCGAGCGAAGCGACGTAGTCGAGCTTCTGCGTGATGCCTTTCAGGTCGCCGATCCCGTCGCCGTTGCTGTCGTAAAAGCTGCGGGGATAAATCTGGTAGATCACCGCGCCACGCCACCACTCGTCTCTTTTCGCCACGTCCGTCTCCATGTTGCAGAGCAATAAAATTACAAAATTAATGATTAATTTTAACGGCTTGTCATTATCTTATACTAAAGCATTGCAATAGCAGGTATATTTAGTAGTATGTTGCTCTTGTTGCATAATCAGGGTAATAAAGTTGCAAGGCAAGCGTATCTATTATGTCCCGCCAAGGTTGGTGGGGTCGATTGCAGACTGGTCGGGTAAAGCGGCCGTCGATGGTGCGTCCTGGCTGGTCGACCAAGCGAAAAGCCTTGGCTTCAACACCATCTGGTTCAGCCCGTTTTTCGAGACCACCCAGCTGAAGGCAGCGGTGCCCGCCGGCCATCCGGCGGAGAATAGCTTATATGCCACGCGCAATCACGGGGTTTTTGATCCCGAAATCAGCGCGACGAAAATCCCCGGCCTGCGCAGCGCGGAGACGCCGGAGCGGCTGGCCGCGATCGACGCCGAAGACAGCGCCCAGCTGAAACATTTCACTGCGGATGCGGCGAAAAACGGCATTCGCGTCATGGCCGACCTGGTCTTCAACCAGCTCGCGGCCGATCACCCGCTCGTGCTTCAGGAAGAAGCGGAGCTGCAGTCAATTCTCAAAAGCCTGCCGGCGGGAGAAAAACCGGCTCTGATCACCGCGGAGACGACGACGCTGACCGGCCGCAAGGACACCGATGTCATCGGCATCTCATATAAACAAGACGGCGTCCAAAAAGAATTCTACTTCAAGTTTGCGCGTGACGAGGAGCTGAACAGCCTTGACTGGCGCCTGGTGAAGGGCAACGAAACGGCGCAGATCAATTTCGCCTCGCCCGCCGCCCGCAAGTTCTTCATCGACGGCGAGGACGGCAAGCCCGGCTTTTTCAAGGGTGTGATCGACTGGTATCTCGACCACGGCTTCAAGGATTTCCGCTGCGACATCGCCTACCGCCTGCCTGCCGAATGGTGGCAGGAACTGATCACCCATGGGCGCGACCGCCAGCCGGACGCCGGATTCATGGCGGAGACGCTGGGCGCGCCTGACGCCGCCATGGAGAAAATGGCGAAGATCCGCACGATCGACGCGAATGGCAAGGAACGCCCGGGCTTCGACCTCGGCATGGTGAGCAATTACTGGTGGAATTTCACGGATAGCTGGCTCCCGGTCGAAGAGGCCGCGCGGCTGCGCAAAATGGCGAAACACGGCGGCGCCGCGTCGCCCGACAATCATGATACGCCGGAAACGCTCGCCGGGCAGTTCGTCCAGGCCTGCAAGGGCAAGGAAAAATGCGAGGAGAGCGTTGCCGCCATTGCGGTGCGCAACTACGCGGTATCGGCGTTTATCGGGAATGCCGTCTATATGCAGATGGGCTACGAATACAACAAGGAAAAGCAAAACGGCGTCTTCAAAGGCCAAGTGACGACGAAGGACTGGGAAGACCTTGAGGAACGTGCGAACAATCCCGCGCATCCGCTCAATATCGCTGCGCGCATCCGCGAGATCAACGACCTGAAGGAAGGCCTGAATATCGGCAACGCCATCGCAACGGTGAAAGAGCATGCCGAGATGCAGGATGGCCGCCTTATCAAGCTTGCGATCGAATACACCGACGTCGACACAAACAAAAAGGTCGGCGATGTGGTGCTGATCCTGAACAAGAAACCCGAGAACGGCGACGTCCTGGTGACGGACAAAGACCTGAGCGCGCTGGAACGCGGCGAGCTCAAGCGCCTCAATTCCGGCGGCGAAAACATGGTGAATGTCCGCGATATCGTGATCTACCACACGCCGGTCAGCGCGACCGTCGCGCCGCGGATCAAACACGTGCCGCCGCGCCGCAGCAAGGCCTCTGCGGGACCGACCGCCAACGCGGCCTAGGCCGCTTTCTTCATGTAAGCGTCAAGTTTTGCGAGCAGCGCTTCCTTGCCCGGCTGGTCGAGGAAGCTTGCATGGATGCTGTTGCGTGAAAGGGTGAGTAGGTCGGTCTTGTCGAGGTCGAGCGCCGCGGTCACGGCCTTGAAATTCTCGTTCATGTAACCGCCGAAATAAGCGGGATCGTCCGAATTGATGGTCGCCTTCAGGCCCAGCTGCAGCATGCGCTTGAGCGGATGGTCGCGCATGTCCTTCACGACGCAGAGCTTCAGGTTCGAGAGCGGGCAGACGGTGAGCGCCGTGCCGTTCTCCACGAGCCGCTGCACCAGCCTTTCGTCTTCGAGGGAGCGGTTGCCGTGATCGATCCGGTCCACCTTCAGCACATCGAGCGCTTCCCAGACATATTCCGGCGGGCCTTCCTCGCCCGCATGGGCCATAATGAGGAAGCCGTTTTTCTTGGCTTCCGCGAATACGTTTTTGAATTTCGACGGCGGGTGGCCTTTCTCCGAACTGTCGAGGCCGACGCCGAGGATATGTTTTTTGTAAGGCAGCGCCTGCTGGAGCGTTTTCATAGCGTCTTCCTCGCTCAGGTGGCGCAGGAAGCACATGATGAGGAAGGATGACACGGACAGCTTGCTCCGCCCGTCGTCAAGCGCGCGGGTGATGCCGTTCAGTACGGTCTCGAAGGCGACGCCGCGCTCGGTATGGCCCTGCGGGTCGAAGAAAATCTCGACATGAAGCACGTTCTGCCGCGCCACACGCTCGAGATAGGCCCAGGTTAGGTCGTAGAAATCCTGCTCCGTCTGGAGCACGTTCATCCCCTGGTAATAGATATCGAGGAAGTCCTGCAGGTTGGAAAAGTCATAAGCTTTGCGCACGTCTTCCACCGTCGCGAAAGGGATCTGGATGTTATTGCGTTGGGCGAGGGCGAACATCAGTTCCGGCTCAAGGCTGCCTTCGATATGCAGGTGCAGCTCGACTTTCGGCAGGTCTTCGATAAATTTTTCCACGGGCAATATTCCTTATGAAACGAACGGGTTGCGATGCGCCGCCATGCTAACATTTCGGATGACTCATGCCCAGAAAAACGATATCTTCTTGGAATTATTCGCTTTTAGAAAATCATGGCCGACAGCATCAAATTCATCCTGAACGGAAAACGGGTCGAGGTAGAAGGCCTGCCCACGACCATGACGCTGCTGCAGTACCTGCGGGAACAGGCGCGACTGACTGGCACCAAGGAGGGCTGCGCGGAAGGCGACTGCGGCGCCTGCACTGTCGCAGTCGGCCGGTTGGCGAATGGCCGCGTGGAATACCAAAGCCTGAATGCCTGCATCTTGTTTCTTCCGACTCTTGATGGCCGCGAGGTGGTGACGGTCGAGCACCTGAAGGAGGCGCGCGGCGCGCTCAACCCCGTGCAGGACGCGCTGGTCAAATGCCACGGCTCCCAATGCGGTTTCTGCACGCCCGGGTTTGTCATGGCACTCTCAACCCTGATGAACAATAAAGCCAATGCCTCCGACGACGATATCCAGGATTCGATTGCCGGCAATCTCTGCCGCTGCACCGGCTACCGGCCCATTCTCGATGCTGCGCGCCTTGCCAACCAGTCGGCCGACCGCGCGCTGCCCTCGCATGCGCGGGCGCTTGGCGAAATCCAGCGCAACCGCCTGCTGAGCTATGAGGCAGGGGGACGCAAATTCTTTTCACCCGCCAACCTCGACGACCTCGTTTCGGTTTTGTCGGTATACCCCGATGCGACGCTGCTGGGCGGCGGCACGGATGTCGGCCTTTGGGTGACGAAGTTCCATCTGGATCTTCCTGTTGTCATCTATACCGGCAACGTCCGCGAATTGCGGGAGATTCATCATACCCGGGCCGGTCTTGAAATCGGCGCCGCGGTCACCTATTCGGAGGCCTTCGACCAGCTTGCGGCCGTCGATTCCAGCATGGAAGAACTCCTGAAGCGGTTTTCCTCCCTCCATATCCGCAACGCCGGCACGATCGGCGGGAACATCGCGAACGGCTCCCCCATCGGCGACGGGCCGCCGCCGCTGATCGCACTCGGTGCCAAAATCGTGCTGCGTTCGCGCGTGGGCGTTCGCACGCTGAACCTTGAGGATTTTTTCCTCGCCTATAAAAGGCAGGATCGCAGCCCCGGCGAATTCGTCGAAAAAATCATCATCCCGCCGAAGCCCGCCGATGTGCATTTCCGCGTCTACAAGCTGTCCAAGCGCTTTGACCAGGACATTTCGGCCGTCTGCGGCGCGTTCGCGATCGAGGTGCGCGGCGGGACGGTGCGGGGGGCGCGCATTGCCTTCGGCGGCATGGCTGGCACGCCGCACCGCGCACTCCAGGCCGAGCAGGCGCTCATCGGGCAGTCCTGGACGGCCGCCACGATATCGGAGGCGCAATCCGCTCTCGACAGCGACTACGCTCCGATGACGGATGCGCGGGCGAGCGCGCAATACCGCAGCATTGCGGCGCGCAATATGCTGCAACGATTCTTTATCGAAACGACGGAGCCGGAGACGAAAACCCGGTTGTATCGCTATGCCGAGTGAGATCGCGCCGAAGAAAATCGACGGCGGCATGGGCGATGCGAAGCCGCATGACAGCGCGCATCTGCATGTTTCGGGAGAGGCGACCTATACGGACGACCTGCTGGAGCCCCAGGGCTGCCTTCATGCCTATGTGCTGAAAAGTCCGCATGCCCATGCCCGGATTTTAAACATCGATATCTCGGCCTGCTACATCCCCGGCGTTCACGCGGTGATGGTCGCGAAAGACATCCCGGGCGTCAACGATGCCGCGCCGGTCTTTCCCGGCGATCCTGTTTTCGCCGACGGTGTCGTGCTGTATTACGGGCAGTCGGTGCTGGGTGTAGCAGCGGACTCAATTGAGATTGCTCGCCGCGCTGCGCATCTGGCCAAGGTGCAATACGAGCCGCTGCCAGCAATCCTGAACGTCCATGATGCGATCAAGGCGCAGAAATTCGTGGGCGACCCCTATGAAATGCGGCAAGGGGACAGCGCAGCCGCGCTCGCAAAAGCCGTGCACCGCCTTAGCGGCAGCCTTGATATCGGCGGGCAGGACCATTTTTATCTCGAGGGCCAGATCGCGATGGTCACGCCGCTTGAGAATGGCGAGTTCCATTGCTGGTCCTCGACGCAGCACCCGTCGGAGGTGCAGCACTTAATCGCGAAATTGCTGAACCTGCACGACCACGCGGTGACGGTAGAAGTGCGGCGCATGGGCGGCGGTTTTGGCGGCAAGGAAAGCCAGGCCTCGCTGATTGCCTGCGTCGCAGCGGCGCTCGCATGGAAGACGCACCGCCCGGTGAAATACCGCCTCGACCGCGATGACGACATGCTGATGACCGGCAAGCGTCACGATTTCAACATCGCTTACGACGTCGGCTTCGACGAGACGGGGTCGATCACGGGCATCGAATTCATTCAGGCAGCCAATTGCGGCATGAGCCCGGATCTATCGAACGCGATCGCCGACCGCGCGATGTTCCATGCCGACAATGTTTACTTCCTTGCCAACAGCCGCGTGCTCAGTTACCGCTGCTTCACGCACAAGGTTTCCAATACCGCTTTCCGCGGCTTCGGCGGGCCGCAGGGCATGCTCGCCATGGAATACGTGATCGACGACATCGCACGCCATCTGGGCAAAGACCCGCTGGAGGTGCGCAAAACCAATCTTTACGACGCGAAGGGCGAACTCGGCAGCCGCTGCACGACGCATTACGGCATGACGGTCGAAGATAATATCATTCGTGATATTTTCGTGGGCCTCGAGCGAAGCGCGGAATATTCGGCGCGCGTCGACGCCGTGCGCCAATTCAACGCCAAAAATAAAATCCTGAAAAAAGGGATTGCGCTTACCCCCGTGAAGTTCGGCATCAGCTTCACGCTGACCATGCTGAACCAGGCAGGCGCGCTCGTCCATGTCTACAAGGATGGTACCGTCCAGCTCAACCACGGCGGCACGGAGATGGGGCAGGGGCTCCATACCAAGGTCAGCCAGGTCGTCGCCGATGTTTTCAGGATCGATCTCGACAAGGTGCGCATCACAGCCA
>Ga0196981_1000293_pt1 | contig 22914 bp, 22 predicted proteins | sample S3_2013CmetaG_FD_155462 | JGI IMG/M metagenome (GOLD analysis project Ga0196981, IMG submission 155462) | Soil microbial communities from Anza Borrego desert, Southern California, United States - S3_20-13C | ecosystem: Environmental > Terrestrial > Soil > Desert | place: USA: California... | reverse complement strand
GACAATACGGTCATCGGTTACTCGACTAAATTTTTCGTAAATCACGGGTAAAAGACTTTATGTTCTACTTTATATAAGTATTAGATCACGTCATCAATACCACACATTAGCAGCGGGTACAACTCTAATGTTTACAGAGAGGCATTCAGTCTTTGTATCTGACAGCCACACTTTCTGGTGAGCCATTTTACAAAAAAGGCGGTTTTTCTGAATTTGGGAGATTTAAGCAGCGCTTATCAAATGGAGAGTCTTTTGAATTGGTCAAAATGGCAAAAGAAATACAGCGGGTTAATGCATAATCTTGTGTTTTTAATCAGCCATTTTTCAGGTAGCAATTTGGCTTTGGCGGGTGTTGCTGAGCCTAACAAGTCGGTCAAAGGGACGCGCCGCCCGTTGGCGGTTTTGAAACTCAAATTTTAATCCAAGGTAAGTGGCTTCGCTTGGTTTCCTTTAGCGGCGCGCCCCTTACCGTAACGTTAGCCACCTTCATGGAGCACGCCGCAATGAACTGGCTTGATCTAATTCTGAGTGCCGTTGGGGGTGCAACTGTTGCAGTTGCTGCCGCGGCATGGCTGTTCCGAAAATGGCTTGCACACCGATTGTCCGTTGAATTGGAAACGCATAAGGCCCAATTGGCGCAAAAGTCCGAGGTGCTAAAAACCGAACTGTCAATTTACGCTCACGAGCAAAACGTCGGGCTGTCTCGCATAGATGCCCAGCGATCCGATGCAATCCTTGCTGTTTGGGCAGTCCTCAGCGAATGGGATGATGTATTCATTGACATCACTGCACCCAATCAGAAGCTGAATCAAGATATGACTCGGGCGCTACCGAAATACCAAGAGTGGGCTAGAAAACTGATGTGCCTTTCCAACACCCTGTCAGTCGAAGTGCGCAACCGCGCCATACTCGTCGATCAAGCCACCTATGAAGTCATCGCACGTTGCGGAAAGTCAATCACGGACGTAACCACCGACTTCTATGCTGCAAGCTTTGAGGGAGTCGATCTTCATGCAACAACTGACTTAGCTTCACTATTTAGCCGCGTTCAACAGGCGCGCGAGACCCTTCAATCAGCAGCAGCTACGAACGTCAATGAGTTTCGTAGCGCGTTGGTCTATGCATTTCGCGTGCTAATGAAAGCGGAGAAGGTGGCTAACACTGCATTCGAGAGGGACTGCGCAAAAGCGCGCAGCCCCTCAATTTGACGTTGAAGCTGTAGAAAAACCTAAAGTCACCCGCCACCCCATGGGATAATAGGCCTTACTGACTAACCTGGGGGATTGTCGGAATGGCGCGATTCAAACCGGTTCAAAGAGGATTGATGTTGCTTCCGGTGGATTTTTCCCAGCAGATCGTTCCCGGTAGTTTCGAGCATGCTCTGTGCTATCTCGTCGATCAGGAACTGGACCTTAGCGGCCTTCGCGGACGCTATCGAAATGATGAACAAGGCGCCTCTGCCTATGATCCCGCCGTCCTGCTCAAAATCGTCTTGCTTGCCTACAGTCGTGGCTTGATCGGTAGCCGTCGGATCGAAGCCGCCTGTCAGCAGAAAGTCGATGGACAATGGAAACTATACTGCCTCGTCCACAACATCGAAAAGCTTGCCCATCACGGGCTGGGGCGATAGAAAGTGGGAACCGTGAACAGAAAATCCTGGCCCAAGTCGGTGTTCAGACCTCATAGGACGGTTTACACGGGTTTCCAGCATGAAAACACAGACTGCTGAAGCCCAGTTTTCGACCCTCAGACCGTCACTTCAAAAAATTGAAGGTGGGGCTGCCTTGGTATGCGAAAACTGGGTTTTTCTACAGCCTCGATAGGACACATATGCCGCCCAAGATCGGATTCAACGTGCACGAAGGAAACTCTACGTACCGCGTGGAGAATGAAGAGCTTGCCGAATATGCCAATCTCTACGGGCTGGAGAGCCTTATCCCTGGGAGGTATAGCTGGCTGTTCGTGTTCAATCTCATGATGCTCGAACGAAAGAACGGTATCGCGCCCTTCGAGATCATCGACGAAATCAAGAGCCTCGAAGGTGTCGGTCCGCCTCAGCAAACGAAGCCCGCTTCAGAGTTCAAGGGAGCGCATCTCAAGGGGCTATGGCATAAGCATTTCTTTGCCGCAAATCTGAGCCTTCTTGCGCACAACATTTCAAATCACCTTGCCGGTGGGAAACTCGAAAAGTTGGTCACGGAGATCTTCGACCCCAACAAGGGTCCGGTAGTAACGAAAGAAATGATCGGCGAGCTTTCTCACCGAGTAGTGGTTGAGTCCCTTGAAGATCGAGCCGCCGATAACAAGCTCACTGGCGAGTGGATCATTTTCGCAAAACACCAAGGGCAGAACTACTACCTCTGCCTCACCACACATGAGTCAGGCGATGAGAACATTGCCCAAAGCATCAAGGCCGCATGTCTGCCACAGTTCTCGTTCCTGAATACCTATGTGTCCTAACCCTTCGTTGCAGGGGACGCTCCGCCTATCGGCGGCGCGCCCCTGAACTCAAACGTTATGTTCCATCACAGACAACCAGCGTATGAGCAAGCAAATTGACGTGAAGGTGGGGTCAGGTCTTGCAATAGAGCATGACGAGGTGTGATTGCAAGACCTGACCCCTGCTGCTGAACACCATTCGAAAACTCATTGAAAGAAACTTACCGAAAATTCTGGAGGCTTGGCATGAACACTGCAGTTAATGTGACGGAACCGCGCTTGCAGGATGTACGGGTTACCGAGGATGAAATCATCGCGCATCTCATAGACGGCCGAACCATCAGCGTTCCGTTAATCTGGTCGTGGCGCTTATCGAAGGCCACCGAAGCACAACGGCAGCACTTCGAGATCCTCGGCGATGGTCAGGGTATTCACTGGCCCGACATCGACGAAGACATCAGCGTGGAAGGCATGTTGCATGGCTCACCGGCGCGCCGTCCCAACAAGGCGATAAAGCCGACAGCCTAGCCATCGCATCAATTCGGACTGCCCACTGCGCTCCGTTGGCAACTCGCGTACGGCGGATAAGGTACTCCCGCATCCCAATTGCAAACGGTTGTCCGGGGAAGGGGCCGATGAAGGCCCGTTTGCGATTGGAAGGGGCCGACTAAAGGCCCGTTTGCGATTGGAAGGTCGCGACTAAAGCGACGTTTGCGATTGGAGCGTCCGGACAATCCTTCCGCCGGATGAATTCGGCTCCATGCGGCGCAATATGCGGGGCCGCTATTCCGCCCTGCCGCGCTTGGTCAATAGCCGGCCCTTACCCGATCCGGCTTAGATCGTGCCGCCGCTCCTCCGGTTCGGGCAGCAGGGTATGTCCGTGCAACTTCGCCAGGATCTCGGCGAGATTCGCTCCCAAGTCCTCGACGGACTGCTGTTTTGAACTCGTGAGCGTGCCGTCGGGCTGGAACGCTTCGTGCGCCTTGGCCACCGCCAATTGGTCCGGCAGCACGATGACCCCGATGTTGCCCAGAATGGCCCGCAGGTGAACCAGCCCGCGAAGACCTCCGAAGCCGCCGGGCGAAGCCGACAGCAGGGCGGCAACCTTGTTCCGGAACGGCGCGAGCCCGTCCTCGCCGCCGACCGGCCGCGATATCCAGTCGATGGTGTTCTTGAGCAGCGGCGAAAGCGAACTGTTGTATTCGGGAGAAGCGATCAAGAGCCCCTGATGCGCCATCATCAGTTGCCTGAATTTCAAGGCATCGGCGGGTATACCCTCCCTTTCTTCCAGGTCCCCGTCGTAGATCGGCATCGGGAAATCGCGCAAGTCCGCCACGGTCACGTCGGCGCCGGCGCGGCGGGCGCCCGCTGCGGCAATCCGGACCAGCATCTTGTTGTAGGAACGTTCTCGCGCGCTGCCGGCGAATGCAAGAATTTTCGGTTTGTTGTCCATGCGTGTCTCCGCAAGAAAAATTGGGCGCGTTGCCGGGAGTTCGGTCAGGGGCGCTCGATCAGCTCCTGGGGATCGTACACGGTTCCTCCCTTGACCACTCGGAAGATACGGCGCAAATGAGCGATATCGGCCAGCGGATCGGCGTCGAGCAGCACGAAATCGGCGAGCTTGCCCTTCTCCACGGTCCCCAACTCGGCGCTCCGCCCCATGACGCGCGCCCCGCCTTGCGTCGCGGCGACCAAAATCTCGCCGGGCGAGAGACCGGCCTCGGCCATCAGCTCGAACTCCCGGTGCAGCGCCGGCCCGTGCAAGGTGCCGATGTTGCCGGCATCGGTCCCGGCGGCGATCGTCACGCCGCTTTGCTGCAAACGCTTCAAATTCCAGAACGCGATATCCCGGTTGAACCAATGGAAGGCCCAGGGCTTTTTCCGGGCGGGCACCCGCGCCAGATGGTCGAACGTCGCGATCGCTTCGGGATCGCCCAGGCGGCGTTCGATGTCGGTCAGCCGGACCTTCCGCCCCAAGACCTCCTGATAGCCTTCGTTGACGACCAGCGTAGTCACGTACGCCACGTTCCGATCCTTCAGGAGCTTGATGAAGGCTTCGTCAACCCGGCGGTCTTCCACGCTGTGAGCCAGGATGTCCGCACCCGCCTGCACGGCCGCCCGTGCGGTCTCCAGTTCGGTCGCGTGCACCACGACCCGCGTGCCGGCGACATGGCTCGCCTCGATGGCGGCCCGCACCACGGCGGTCTGAATCGAGAGACTCCGGCCCGGCAAGGGGATGAACCAGATTTTGATGAGGTTCGGCTTGCGCGGCAAGATCTCGCGCGCCGTGGCGCGGCTCTCCTCGGGAGAATCGACCTTGATCAGCGCGGGATCGTCCGCCTTGAGTTCCTGCGGAAAATAGGTTGCGATCAAAGGCCCGGCCGCTGCGACGCGCGGCGCCGGTTCGCTCCGCGCCGCGAGATCCCGCACCTCGAAGGTCCAAAGCGGCCCGCCGACATCCACCACCGAGGTCACGCCGCTCGCCACGTAGCGCGCCAGGGTGTCGGGAATGCGTTGCCTGACGCCGGCGATCTCGTCGGCATACGGGCGAATATCCCTCAGATCGATCACGTCCGGGCGGGTATAAAGACCGCCCGATTGAAAGAAGTGTATGTGCGCATCGATCAAGCCGGGAACGATCCATTTGCCGCTCGCATCGATCAATTGGGCTTCGGGAGGAATCGGTATCTCGTCCCGGTTTCCCACCGCGGCGATCCGGTCGCCCTCCACCAGAATTACGGCGTTGGCGCGCGGAGCGCCGCCGGTTCCGTCGATCAAGGTGGCGCCGACAAAAGCGGTCATGTCCGCTTTACTCCCGCTGGCGAACGTCACGAGCAAACAAAGGATTACCATTATCCTAGAAACGGCAGTTGACCGCTGCACCGGCAAAGCCCGATGAATCCCGAACATCCTGCGTGGCATCGCCACATCTTCCGATTCAAGAACAACTTAACGGCGAACTCTCTTCTTCGACCGCCGCACGGGCCTTGCATTGCACCAAGACACATCGTCGCCGGCGTTTTTCATCGATGGTACGGCGCCGGTGCAACTCCCTTCTCGGAGACAAGTCTCACTAATCAGAAAAGCTCAGTGCGGAACACTTTCCGAGGAGGACGCCATGAAAAGGAACTCGGCATTTTACGGCGCGGCAATGGGCGCGGCGTTGATGTATCTCTTCGATCCGGATCGCGGCCGCTACCGCCGCGCTCTGGTCCGCGACAAGGCTGCCAGCGGCATGAACCGTCTCGACGACGCGCTTCGAGTCGCCCTGCGCGACCTTCGGAACCGCACGGCCGGCGTGATGGCGGAGCTCAACTCGGCGCTGACGGCAAGTTCGGTATCGGACGACGTGCTGGTCAACCGGATACGCTCCAACATTGGGCGGGTGGTTTCTCATCCGAGAGCCATCGACGTCAAGGTTCAAAACGGTTATGCCACGCTATCCGGGCCGGTGTTGGCCCGCGAGCATAAAGGCCTCTATCGATGCGTCGCCTCGATCCGGGGCGTCAAGGGGGTGGACGATCGGCTCGAATTGCACGAGACGGCGGAGCAGATTTCCGATCTTCAGGGCGGGGTTCCTAGGCGTCGCATACGGCCCGACATCCTGCAGGAGAACTGGGCTCCGGCCACCCGGCTGATCGCGGGCGCCACCGGAAGCACCCTGGCGATCAATGCGCTCAGGCAGGCGAGTCCGCTGGCGGCCGTCCTCGGATTGGCGGGGTCCACCTTATTCTTGCGGGCGTTGACCAACAGGCCGATCGGCCGGAGGACCGGCATCGCCCGAGGCTATCATGCCCAGGCCATCCAGCCTCCCGCCGGCGAGGCCGAAGGCGCTCCGCGGACGGCTCCCGAACGGGAGGAAGCACTCCATTAGGCGAACGCGGCAACCGATATGAAAGCGCTCTTGCTCAGCTCGGATTATTTCGAGGATACCGAACTCCTGGTGCCGTATTACCGGCTGAAGGAGGAGGAAATTCCGGTCGAGATCGGTTCCGACAAAGGCGGAAAGATCACCGGCAAGCACGGCTACGAAGCGACGGTGGACAAAATGCTTTCGGAAATAGCGCCGGAGGATTACGGCCTTCTCGTGCTCCCCGGCGGCAAGGCGCCGGCCGCCTTGCGGAAGGAAGCCTCGGCCTTGGCGATCGCCAAGGTCTTCATGCAAAACGATCGGCCGGTGGCGGCGATTTGCCACGGACCGCAAATCCTGATTTCGGCCGGCGTGCTGCGAGACCGGCACGCCACCTGTTATCGCGCCGTGGCGGAGGAAATGAAGGAAGCCGGCGCCCGCTACGAAGACCGCGAGGTCGTCGTGGACGGCAATCTGGTGACGTCGAGGCAACCCGCCGACCTCCCGGCGTTCATGCGGGAATTCATGAAACTCGTGAGGAACGCGGCTTCTCGCTGAAATGAAAACCACCTGAAACGACCATGAGCACCGAAGACGCCCGTTTTCAGGAACTCCAGGCGCAACTGGAGGAATGGCAAGCCGAACTCGACCGGCTGGAAGCGTGGCCCGCCATCCGGCTTGAGCAAAAGGAGCGGATCGAGTCGCTGCGGGAAAAACTGCGGGCAGGCGCGGAACAGCTCAGGACGTGGCGCGGCGGCGGACGCCCGGAAATCCCTTGAAACGGAAACGCCGGCCGCTGGAAACCTTATGGAAACGCTTTTCGAAAACCGTACCGATGCCGGACGCCGGCTGGCGCAAGCCCTGGGAGCCTATGCCGGCCGTTCCGACCTGATCGTGCTCGCCCTGCCCAGAGGCGGGGTGCCGGTGGCGTACGAAGTCGCCCGCGCCCTGAAAGCGCCCTTGGACCTCTTGATCGTGCGCAAGCTCGGCACGCCGGGCCACGAGGAATTGGCCATGGGCGCGATTGCCAGCGGAGGCGCTTCCGTGCTGAACCGGGACGTGGTGTCGGCATACCGGATCGGCGACGAAACCATTGAAAGGGTCGCCGCGGAAGAGCGGCAGGAACTGGAACGCCGCGAGCGGCTTTACCGCGGCGATCGTCCGTATCCCAGCCTTGAGAACCGCTGCATCGTCGTGGTGGACGACGGCATCGCCACGGGAGCGACCATGCGCGCCGGCCTCGCCGCCCTGCGCCGGCGAAACCCGGCGTGCATCGTGGTCGCCGTGCCGCTGGCTCCGGTGGAAACGGTGGAACGCTTGCGCGCCGAAGTCGATGACGTGGTCTGCTTGATGACTCCCGAGCCGTTTTTTGCCGTCGGGCAAGGGTACCGCGATTTCTCCCAGACCACCGACGACGAGGTCCGGGAAATTCTCGCCCGATCCTGGGGCGCATCGCCGGCGTAAAAAGACCTCTTTGGCAGGAAGATCGGACTATGGCTCATGCTACACCTTCGGACTCCATCGAATTTTCGGCAGGGCGGGAGGGCGTCACGCTGTCCGGCTCGCTGTTCGTTCCGGACCAGCCCGCCGGACTCGTGATCTTCGCCCACGGCAGCGGGAGCAGCCGGTTCAGCCCGCGCAACCGCGCCGTCGCCGATTTCCTGAACCGCTCCGGCCTCGCCACGCTGCTGTTCGACCTCCTCACCGCCGAGGAACACGAGGTCGACCAGTACACCCGCCAATTCCGTTTCGACATCATTCTTTTGACCGAGCGCCTGGTGGGCGCGATCGACTGGGCCGCCCAATACGAGCTGACCGCCGGGCTTTCCATCGGATTGTTCGGCGCCAGCACCGGCGCGGCGGCGGCGCTCCGGGCGGCGGCCGAGCGTCCCCAAAGGGTGGCCGCCGTGGTGTCGCGGGGCGGTCGGCCGGATCTCGCGGAAGAGCGCCTGCCCGAAGTTCGGGCGCCCACGCTCCTGATCGTCGGCGGCCACGACGATTTGGTCATCGAGCTCAACCGCGCCGCGGCCCTCCGTCTATATGCCGTGCACCGGCTGGAGATCGTACCCGGCGCAACCCACTTGTTCGAGGAGCCCGGCACGCTGGAAAAGGTGGAAGAACTCGCCCGCGACTGGTTCTTGAAGTACCTGCGCCGATGAACCGCGGACCGCTTCGCCTGTTCGCCCTGGGCGAAAGCCGGGAACTGGGCGGGAACATCGCCCGTGCAATGGACTCGGCCCTGGCCGAGGTCGAGGAAAAAGACTTCGAGGATGGCGAGCACAAGGCGTATCCGGCGGAAAACGTGCGGGGCTGCGACGTGTTCGTGGTGCAGTCGCTGTACGCCGAACCCGGCAAGACCGTCAACGACAAGCTGTGCCGCCTGTGGTTCTTCATCGGCGCACTGAAGGATGCGTCCGCCGCATCCGTGACCGCGGTCGTGCCGTACCTCGCCTACGCGCGGGCCGACCGGAAAACCCGGCCGCGCGAACCGGTCACGCTACGCTACGTGGCGCAGATGTTCGAGGCGGCGGGAACGGACCGGATCGTCACGCTCGATGTGCACGATCTCGCCGCCTTTCAGAATGCCTTCCGCTGCCGGACCGATCACCTCGAAGCAGGGAAGCTGCTGGTCGAGCATTTCGCGGCAAGGCTTCGGGACGAAGTGGCCGTGATCTCGCCCGACGTGGGCGGGCTGAAACGGGCGGAAAGCTTTCGCCGCAAGCTGGCCCGGCGGCTCGGCGCGCCGGTCGGCGGCGCCCTCATGGAGAAATACCGCAGCGATGAGACGGTGAGCGGCGCCGCCGTGGTCGGAAACGTGCGCGGCAAAACGGCCCTCATCGTCGACGATCTGATCAGCACCGGCGGCACCGTGGCGCGCGCCGCCCATGCCTGCCGGGAACAGGGAGCGGCCGCCGTGCACGTGGCCGCGACCCACGGACTGTTCGCGGGCGCGGCGGCGAACGTCGTCGCCGATCACGCCCTGGACACCCTGGCGGTCACGGATAGCGTTCCGCCCTTCCGGCTTCCGCCGGAAACGATTCACGGCAAGCTGACGGTCATCCCCATCGCGCCGCTGTTCGCGGAAGCCGTCCGGCAAATCCGCATCGGCGGCTCCGTCAGCGGGCTGATGGACGATTGAGACGCCCGCCGGGACTCGAAGCCATTGCAGGCGAGCTGCCGCGTCGGAGGCTATCTGACGGACACGCCTTTCGTCAGGGAGTGCTCCGCATTCCCCGGCCTACCTTCCTGCGTGATCCGAGCCGCCCTCGCAGATCAGGCTGCCGCGGTAGCGGCGACGGAGCGCTTCGCGCCCCCTGACCTTCCCTCCTGTTGCTCCGCACGGCGGCCGCACACTCACCGCCGGATTGTTTCCATTAAAGAATCAATTGAGCAACCAATAATATATTTATGATGATTAGTTAAACTATCTAATCTTATCCATAAGAAATCGTTATTAAACAAAAGGAACAATCGCGGCGATACTGATACTAAATGAATGTACACCAACGATGGGAGACCACTATGACGAGCGTTGAAATATTCTTGGCACTGGTATTCTTCGGCACCACCGGCGGATCGATCGGGTTCTGCCTGAAAAACTACAACCGGACGGACGATAAGGACCGGCGATGAACAACCGTTCGCGCCATGCGCGCTTAAAAAGCCGGGGTTTGAAGGCCCCGGCTTTTTTTATGCCGGAAAGGAATCCGGCAGCGGCCCGAGATCGCGGGCTATAGCGTTTTCATTTCACGTGCAGGAACGAATTCATTCGCCCCCTCGGAGCACCAAAGGCGAATCAATTTGCCCCTACACCGTAAAGCCGAATCGAAAATGCCCTAAAGCCCGCTCCCGCCGCGTCCGTTCAAGATTCGGGGCGACAACGGAGCGCCCAGCCAGTAAACTGCGGCAAAAGTGAAACGCCGGCAAGAGAACGCACGGTATCTTGCGGCATTCTTCGCGCGTTTCCGTGTCTGAAAGATCAAAGCACTTTAATTAACGGCCTTCGGTTTTTCACTCTGGCTCATGAGGCGCGCAATGCCCGAGACGATCGCCATCGTTCACAATAAGGTTCCGGCCCGAATCCGCATCCGGGTGCCGCTAATCAGAAACAAGCGGACTTTGGCGGAACTGCTCAAGCAAAACCTCCTCCAGGCGAAAGGGATCTACCATGCCGAACCGAACATCGTCACGGGGACCTTTCTGATCAAGTATCACCCCGCCTTGCACACCGAGACCGAGGTCATCGAGCAGGTCCGCGCCACCGCGCGGAACATCTCCGCCGGAACCGTCGAGATCACGGCCAAACACAAGAATCCCAAGCTCGGCAAAATGCAGCCGCAGGCCTTTTTCACGCGAGAACTGATCGTGAGCATCGGCGGTAACGTCATCGCGGGACTTATCCTGGCGGCGCTGATCGCCCGCGGATAGCGCGCCCTTGGACTCCGTTCCGATACCCGTCTTCCTGTCGAGACGGACGGATCGATGGCTTGAACCTGGAAACGGCAGTTGACCGCCGAGATATACCGGAAAAGCTTCATGAGCTTTAACCCGCTTCACCGTTCGGGTGAAGCCGCCACGCCCCATTACGTGAACGATTCCATGAGCGGACAGACGCGTCCATGACCGACGGAATACATGTGCTCATCGATTCCGAGACGCAAGTCCTGGTCGCTCGGCAGCAGGCGCGATTATTGGCGGCGGAACTCGGTTTCTGGTCGGTCGAACAAAGCTTCATCGCCATGGCCATCTCGGAAGTGGCGCTCAACATTCTTCAGTACGCCGGGAAAGGGGAAATCGTTCTGAGCAAGGCTCAAAAAAACGGCGCGCAGGGCATTCTCGTCCAGGCCCGCGACCACGGGCCGGGCATTCCGGATATCGAGCGGGCCATGCAGGAGGGTTACTCGACGAGCGGGGGGCCGGGGCTGGGTCTGACGGGCGCCAAGCGGCTGATGGACGAATTCGAGATCGTGTCCGAAGTCGGCAAGGGGACGACGGTGACGATGAAGAAATGGGTGCGATGAGTCGCGGCGGCCCCACTTCCGGCGGAACGGGTTGAATTGGGCGGCGGCCTGCTAGTCCAATAAGCCGGGCGAGTCTTTTTTTCGTCCCGTGAAGACGCGGCGCTTTCCCGGCCAGGCGCCGTGAGGCTGCGTCTCGGAGACAGGCCATGAAAAATGACGAAACGGTCGAGCGCGAGTTCGCCGTGCAGTACACGGCGGCACTGCGGGACTATTTGGCCGGCATGGAGGGAAATCCCTTGCTGCGGGCCTATCGGCTGGGACGAAGGGCCATCGAGGAGAATCTGAGCCTCTCGGCGCTGGCCGCGATTCATCACCGAGCGCTGGCGGGGCTTTCGGTCCAGTCTATCGCTCCCGGCGAAGGCGTCGATATCGAATTGCCGGCGGAAGCGTTCTTTCGGGAGGCGCTGGCGCCTTTCGAGAGGGCGTCGCACGGCCACGACGACGCCATCGCCAGAATGCGCCTCGTCAACGGGAGCTTGGAGCGGACCCAAAAGCGCCTGACCGAGATCGTTCGCGAGCAAGACCGGGCCATCGCCGAATTGAGACAAAGCGAAGACGCCTTGCGCCGGAGCCGCCACGAGCTGGAACAGCAGGCAAAGGCACAGACCATGGAGCTTACGGCGGCCAAGGCGACCCTGCACGCGGAGATTGCCGAACGCAAGCTCACCGAGATCGCTCTCAGGGAAAGCGAAGGCCGTTTCCGGGCGATTTTCGAACGGGCCGGGATCGGCATCGCGCTTTTGGACAAGAACGGAAAGATCAGGGAGTGCAATATCGCCCTTCAGGAGATGCTGGGCTTCAGCGCCGAGGAACTGCACGGCCGGGTCATCATGGATCTGAGCTACCCGGAAGACCTCGAAGTCAGCATTCGGCAGTTCCGGGATCTGGTCGAAGGGAAATGCCGCCATTACAGCCTCGACAAGCGCTTCATCCGCAAGAACGGCACGCTGGTCTGGGTCCGCAAGATCGTTTCCGGAACCTACGGCTTCCGGGGCGAACTGCAATTCGCCATCGACATGATCGAGGACATCACCGAAAGCAAGGTCGCCGAGGAATCCTTGCGGGAAAGCGAGGCCCGCTTCCGCCAGATCGTCGACATGACGTGCGAGTGGATCTGGGAACAGGACGCGGAAGGCCGCTACACCTATTCCAGCGCCGCGGTGAGGAGCATTCTCGGTTACAACGCCGCCGAAATCATCGGAAAACCCTATTACGAGCTTTTTTTCCCGGAAGACAGGGAGCGCTCCGCGGCGCTTGCTCCCGGGCTGATCGCCCGGGAAAAGCCTTTTCTCCGCTTGATCAACCGCTATCGGCACAAGGACGGCCGCGAAGTATTCACCGAATCCACCGGCATCCCGCTCTCCGATGACCGGGGCCACCTGCTGCGGTGGCGCGGGGTGGATCACGACGTGACCGAACGCAAACGCTTCGAGGATGCGCTGAGGCTTCGGGACCGGGCCATCGAAGCGTCCCGCGTGGGCGTCATCATCACCGATCCCCATCGGCCGGGGAATCCCATCATTTACGCCAATCCTGCGTTCATTCAGATGACGGGCCGCAGCCGGGACGAGGTGATCGGGTGGAATCCCGGATTCCTGCAAGGCCCGGAGACCGATCCGAAGGCGATCGAGGCCATCCGGAACGCCGTGCGCGAGGAGCGCGACTGCCACCTGACGCTGAAAAATTACCGCAAGGACGGCACGCCGTTCTGGAACGAGCTGTACATTTCTCCGGTCCGGGACGATCACGGCCGGCTGACGCATTTCATCGGCACCCAGACCGACGTCACCGCCTTGCGGCGAATCGAGGAAGAGCGCCACGAAATGGAAATCGCAAGACAGATTCAGTTGTCGCTCTTGCCGAGTACCCCGCTGCGGGCGGACGGCGCCCTGGTGGCGGGATATTGCCTGCCGGCCGTCCACGTCGGCGGCGATTATTTCGATTATTTCGCCACCGAAGAGGGGATCGACATTGTGATCGCCGACGTTTCCGGGCACTCGGTGGGCGCCGCCCTGATCATGGCCGAAACCCGCAGCACCTTGAAGATGGGCGCCGACTGGACGGCGCAAGGCCGGGCGAAACCCCGCAACGGCGCGAAGAGAACCTTGTCCGTCCTGAACGATCTCCTGTTCGAGGATTTGAACCGGGCCGGCTTTTTCATTTCCATGTTCTACCTGAGCTACCATTCGGCTACCCGGCGGATCAGCTACGCCAACGCGGGGCACAACCGCCCGCTGCTGCTCCGCAAAGACGAGCGGAATTGCACGGAACTGGATGCCGAAGGACTCGTTTTGGGCATAAAAAAAGGAGTAATGTTCGAAGAGAAAGCGCTTTCCCTGAACCAGGGCGACATGGTGCTCCTTTACACCGACGGAATTACCGAAGCCCGGAACAAGCAAGGAGAGTTTTTCGGCGAGCTCCGGCTGTGCGAGCTTTTTATGGCGCATGCCCACGCTTCGCCTCAAGACCTTATCGAAACGATCGTCGAGGAGCTCGGAAGGTTTTGCCAAAGCCGGTCCTTCGATGACGATATCTCTCTCGTGGCGCTGAAAGCGCTTTAACCTAGAAACGGCAGTTGGACGCATCCGAGTGTGCGGCCGACGGGCCGGATGGCAAGGCGCGACGCCGCCGCGGGGCAGTCTCCCGCAAGAAGGGTCGCGACTAAAGCGACCGTTTGCGATTGAAGGAGCAACGCCGCCAGGCGGCCCGTCGGCCGTGCAATCGGGTGCGTAGCGGCCTCACCCAAAAGGTGAAGCGGATAAATGCGATAACCGTCAAGACTCAAAGGGCTTTCCGGTGCAGCGGTCAACTGCCGTTTCTAGGTTTAAATCCGGGAGAGTTTTTTAAATGCCGGGGGTCCAATGAATGGACTTTCGATCTGCCGAAGAGGTAGCTGTGTCCACGTCGACTCAATCCGAAACCTTGAACACCGCCGCAAAAGAACCGCCCTTGTTCGATTTCAAGCGCCTGGCGCTCGTGTTGGCGGGCTATGCGGTGCTGTACCTAGGGGTTCGCTGGTACGAGGGGGTTTATGGGTGGTCGGCCGGGCTCGACGCTTTCGCGCCGGAGTTCGAGACCTACTGGATGAATCTCTTCTACGCGGAAATCGTGCTGGAAATCATCGTAGCCACGCTCTTGTGGGGATGGCTGTGGCGGAGCAGGGATCGCAATCTGGAGAACTATTGGGCGCACTTCATCGACACCGACACCGTGCTGTCCAGAGCGAAAGGCGAAGCCTTGCGGGAACTCTTGTGGAAAACCCGCGACCGCAGCGTCGTGACCTTGACCCCGCGCGAGGAGTTGCGCCGGAACATGACGCACCTGATCTGGCTGGCCGCCTACGGGTGGGCGTTCTATTGGGGAACGAGCTTCTTCACCGAACAGGATGCCACCTGGCATCAAACGGTGGTGCGCGACACCGACTTTACTCCCAATCACATCATCGTGTTCTACCTGAGCTATCCCGTTTACATCATCACGGGCTGGGGAGCTTTTCTGTACGCGAAGACGCGCCTGCCGTATTTCGCCAAGGGGCTGTCCGTGCCCTACCTTTTTTCCGTGGTTGGTCCGTTCACGCTTTTGCCGAACGTCGGGTACAACGAATGGGGCCATACCTTCTGGTTCATGGAAGAATTGTTCGCGGCTCCACTGCATTACGGCTTCGTCGTCTTCGCCTGGTTCGCGCTGTCCGTCGGCGGCGTTTTGCTACAGGTTTTCGCCAGCATTCTGTATCTGATCAAAAAAGACCTGGCGCCCGAGACGGATTCCGCGGCGCCGAACGGCTGAAAGCCGGCTGGCTCGGAGCCGGACAAGCCGTTCGATGGGGCTGCCGCCCCTCACCGCCTTCCGAAAGAACCCCCGCGTTCTCGGGGGAACAGTCACGAATGCATCGTCAGTCCGCTCATCCGTAAGCGTTTATCCTAATCCGGCAGTTGGAAGCCGTTTGAAACTTCGCAATCCCTCATCCCCAGCTCCTCTCCTTTTGGGAGAGCGGTTGGGATGAGGGAGGGCGGCGTCTGGGGGATTTGCCACGGCGCCGTCGGTCATTTCACGCATCTCTCTCCCATTTACGCCGGGCGCGCGCCAAGCCCCACAAGGGTTCGAGGCGTTGGCACCAGTTATGCTCCAAGTGGTTCCGGCACGGTATCTGCCGGATGCCGCTTCCGCCGGCGAATCCTTCCCGCGGACAAAGGCAATCGGCCGGTACTTTCGCCTCAACGAGTGTTGCATAACCCATACAGCAAAGGTCATAAGATGAAAAACAACAAGGAAAGCAGGAAAGTTATCGTGTTCGCCGCAGCGATCGGGCTGGCCGCCATGCTTCCGTCGGCAGGCAGCGCTCACGAAGCCCGGCATCTGTGCGGCAGCGCGGATGGCGTGGACATCACCGAGTGTCTCGGGGCTCCCGCCACGTTCAAGCTCAGCGCGGGATTCGCCAATGAACCGGCATGGACCGGCGAAATCAACGGCATCAATCTGACCATCTCGTTCCATCCCGACGCCGCGCACGACAAAACCAAGGTGGAACCGGTCAATACCGGCGCGGGCGACGAGGTCAAGCTCACTGCCGCAACGGTACAGTACTACGCCGACAAGAACGGCAAGCTGGTACTGAAAAGGCAGAAAAGCCTTTATCCTTCGGCACAAAACGAGTCCGATGCCGCCGGCAACGTGAAACAGAAATTCGGGACAAACAACGTTTACAACATTTACTTTCGTCCCAACAAGGCGGGAACGTACGGGTTCCACCTGGCCGGAACCCTCAAGCACAAAACCAAGGTGGATGCGGACGGCAATCCCACGGCGGAACACGTCGTGACGCAGGACTTCGACCAAACCTTCGTCTGCGGGCCCCTGGGCACCAAGGACACGCAAAACACGCCTCCGTCGAAATTCAATTGCGTTCAGGACGCGCTCGTCTTTCCTACCGGCTCCGATCATTAAGAATGCCGGCGGCGCCGGAACCGTGTCGGCTACGTGTCCTGCCCGGCATCCGCCGCGAAGAACGGTATCCCTTGCGCGAGCGGCAGCGCCTCGCCCCAATTGACGGTGTTGGTCTGCTGCCGCACATACATCTTCCAGGCGTCGGAACCCGCTTCGCGGCCGCCTCCGGTATCCTTCTCGCCGCCGAAGGCGCCGCCGATTTCCGCGCCCGACGTGCCGACATTGATGTTGGCGATGCCGCAATCGCTGCCCGAAGCCGACAGGAACCGCTCGGCCGATCGGAGGTTCAGGGTGAACAGCGCCGAGGAGAGTCCTTGCGATACGCCGTTCTGCAGGGCGATCGCCTCTTCCAGGCGGCGGAACGTCATGACGTAGAGGATCGGAGCGAAGGTTTCCCGCTGCACGATATCCCAGTGGTTTTCCACCCGGATCAAGGCCGGCTCGACGAAATAGCCGGCCCGATCGAGCACCCGCCCGCCGTAGAGCACGTCGCCGCCCTGGCGTAGCGCCTCTTCCACGGCGCTACGGTACGCCTCGACGGCTGCCCGGTCGATGAGGGGTCCCATGAGGGTCGACGGGTCCAGGGGATCGCCGATCCGCACTTGGCCGTAGGCGCGGATCAGGCGTTCGATCAGTTCGTCGCAGACGCTCTCGTGGACGATCAGCCGGCGGATGCTGGTGCAGCGCTGGCCGGCCGTGCCTACCGCGCCGAACAGGATGGCGCGGAGTGCGAGATCCAGATCGGCGGTCTCGTCGACGATGACGGCGTTGTTGCCGGATAGCTCCAGGAGGCTCCGCCCCAAACGTTCGGCGACTTTCACCGCCACTTGGCGGCCCACCGCCGTGGAGCCGGTAAAGGAAATCAAGGGCAGCCGCGCATCGCGGACGAAGCGGTCAAGCAGTTCCGGATTTTCTGGCAGGAAGGCGGAAAAGATGCCGGGATATCCCATCTCCGCCGCGACTCGATCGCACAGGTGCTGGACCGCGACGGTGCACAGCGGCGTCTTGGGGGAAGGCTTCCAAATCACGGTATCGCCGCATACCGCCGCGACGAACGCGTTCCAGGACCAAACCGCCACCGGGAAATTGAAGCCGGTGATGACGCCCACCGGCCCCAAAGGATGCCATTGCTCGGAAAGGCGGTGCTCGGGGCGCTCCGAAGGCATCGTTCTGCCGTACAGCATGCGCGACAGCCCGACGGCGTAGTCGGCCATGTCGATCATCTCCTGCACCTCGCCATCCGCCTCCGCCTTGATCTTACCCATTTCCAGGGCGACCAGGCTGCCCAATGCGTCCTTGTGCTCGCGCAGGGCGTCGCCGATCCGGCGGACCAGCTCGCCGCGTCGGGGCGCCGGGACCAGCCGCCATTCCTTGAAGGCTTTCCGGGCTTGTTCCAGCACGGTTTCGTACTCCGCCTCCGAGCACAGCGTCACCTCCGCGATCGGTCCGCCGGTGGCCGGATTGCAGGAGGCGAGAAGCGGCGCGCCGCGGGCTCCCAGCCATCCCTCGTAGGCGGCATAACTGCCGATGTTGACGTCCTGAAGGTGCAAGGTCTCGAACACCTTGTCCCTGGAGGCGTTGTCGTGAGTACGCATGGGCGTTTCCGGGTTTGCCGAGCAAGAACGCTCGTTCGAGTTAGATTCGATGCGGCGGGGAGAGGTTCGGGAGAGCGGGATTTTCAACCTTCGGCGCCTTCGGCTGTCTAATAAATGAACTCCGGCCAAAATTCGGCGCCCATTGGTGCAAAGCCAAGTCGAGATGCGGCGATAGCGGCTAAATAAGCGGTTTGCCTGCGCTAGCCCTTGGCGGCACTTTCCACAAAGTCAGAGAGGTCTTGCCATGTCCAGCCTACATGATGACTTTGCCCGCACGCTGGTCCGCGAGGTACTCGCCGGGCCGACCACCCTCCGCGCCCATCCCGACCGTCCCGCCAAGCTCCTGGTGCCGCGTCCAGACGGCCAGACGGCCAGCATCGATTTGACGCCGTTCGACGCGGAACCGCAGCCGATGACCGCCGGCCATTATTTCCACGGGATAAGATCCGTCGATGAGCTGTTGACGGCTTATCGTGAAGCGCGGCGGTCGAAACCGTTCGAGGAGGATCTGCCGGGCGCTTGCGAGCACGTGGACCCTTATGCCCGCGAGTTTCTGGATGGGGTGCTGGCCCGGGCCCAGGGTTTCCTGACCGATGCCGAGGCGAAGCTGATCGGCGACTGGGCCGGCCAGTTCGATGTCTACGTGGCGGTCAAGGCCATCGAATCGCTGCTGTACAGCCGGGCCGACCTGACCTTGCTGAAGATCGCGCCGCGCCTCGGCTGGACGGTCCATTTCGATCATCTGGCGATCCGCTGCGGCTCGTCCGCCCACGGCGATGCGGAACGGGCGGTGGAGAACCTGCGCCGCCACCACGGCTATGTGCCCTCGCAAGTCGAAGGCGAAGATTTCTATCGGTTCGAAGACGGCTGGAACGCCTATCTGCTCTACAAAATCCTGGAAAACGGCCAAGTGCTTCGGCTATTCGTCGACCAGTCGGATGCCGGGCATCCCACCCAGATCATCCAGCACTGGAACCGCGTTTACGGCTACACCGCGCATCATCTGGCGATCCGGGCCACGCGCTTCGAAGAGGGCCGGCGCATCGCGGTCGGCCTGCCGAAGCTGATGCATACCATGGAGGCCGAAGGCATCGGCGTCATGGCCCCGACGGGCGATTACACCGACCGGCTGCTGCTCCAGGTATTCACCCGCCCCGAGCGAAACCGGGACATTCCCGAACGGATTCGGGGGGATTTGAGACATTTCGGCGGAGAACTGGAAACCGTCATCGAAAACGCCAAGCTCCTGGAGCTGTTGTCGCGCCGCGAAATGAGCCCCGAGCTGGCCGAGAAGTTCTTCGCGCTGTACGACATACCCTACGAGCCGGACAATCCGCTCCACGCCGCCCCAATCTACAACTACTTCCTGCCGGAACAGGCGGCCCACGTCATCCGCACTTCGGTTCAGAGGGCCGCCTAGAGCGCGCTATGAACTTTTCTGTCTTCGCCGTTAAATCAAGCCGTCGGCTCACTCTTCGGCCGGAGTGAGGTTGCTTCAACAGCCTTGATTATCAGTGCCTTGGATTGAGTTCATAACAGTAGAACGTTTTCGATTGGCCTTTACGTGCAGGGGCGAATTCATTCGTCCCTACACGCGAAATGAAAATGTTCTAGAAGTACCGCGCATTGATCAGGAAATGCACGAAGATGCTGCCGGCGTAGCCGAGGGCGATCACCGGCATCCATTTGAGATGGGCGCCGAAGGTGTAGATGCCTTTCGCCTGCCCGAGAAGGCCCACGCCCGCCGCCGAGCCGATGGCGAGCAGGCTGCCGCCGACGCCGGCGGTCAGGGTCACCAGCAGCCACTGTCCCTGGGAAATGTCGGGCGCCATGGTCAGCACGGCGTACATGATGGTGCCGTTGTCGATGAAGGCGGAGACGATGCCCACCAGCACGTTGGCGATCGTCGGGTCCAGATCCGTGTAAAGGAACTCCGAGGCATAGTCCAGATAGCCGATGAAGCTCAGGCCGCCGACGCTGACCATGACGCCGTAAAAAAACAGCATCGTGTCCCATTCCAGCCGCGAGACGTTGTGAAACACGTCGAACGCGTGGCTCTCGGCGAGGTTGTAAGGAATTTCCATCTCGTCGGTATCCTTGAAGTCTTCCCGGCTGCCGCGGGATACTCGGGTCTTCTGCAGGTAATAGCTGAAAAACTTCAGATAGGTCAGCCCCGCCAGCATGCCGGCGGCAGGGGGCAGGCTGAGGAGGTTTTCGAAGCAGATGGCGGTGACGATGGTCAGCAGAAACATCACGATCACCGGAACCGCGCCTCTTTTCATCGGCCGTACCTCGACGGCCGGCGCGGGTTTTGCCTTCGGAATGAAGAAGTGCATGATGGCCGCGGGCAGCGCGAAGTTCACGACGGACGGAATCAACAGGGAATAGAAATCGACGAAAGGCACGACGCCGCTCTGCCAGACCAGCAGGGTCGTGATGTCGCCGAAGGGGCTGAAGGAGCCGCCGGCGTTGGTGGCCACCACCACATTGACGCAGGCCAGCGTAATGAAGCGGCGATTGTCCTGCCCCATGGCCATGATCACGGCGCCCATCAGGAGTGCCGTCGTGAGATTGTTGCAGACGGACGAGAGCGCGAACGACAATCCCCCGGTGATCCAGAACAGTTGCCGGTAACTGAACCCCTTGCTGAGCAGCCGGACGCGGAGATTCTCGAAGACGCCGCGGTCCTCCATGGCGTTGAGGTAGGTCATGGAAACCAGGAGAAACAGGAACAGTTCCGCGTAGCCTTCGAGGCTCGCCCGAAACGCTTGCTCCGCCACGTCGCCCAAATCCCGCCGGACGTACATGACGGCCACCAATACCCAGATCAGGCTGGCGGCCAATACCATCGGCTTGGATTTCCGGAGGTCGGTGATTTCCTCGACCATGGCGAGCGCGTAGGCCAGAAAGAAAATGATAACGGCCAGGTAGCCGACGAGGTGATGCGTCAGGTCCAGCCGGCTGGCCGCGGCGCCGCCGCCCTCCTGGGCCAATGCCGCGGCGGACAGGAGCAGCAACAGGCCGCCGATGAGAGGTTTCACTAAATTCATTATGAATCTTGCTTGAACGTGACCGATGTTTGGGAGTTTTCAGCGGTCCGGGCATGAAGCGCGCATTCGGACTCGACAAAAGCAAATGCTACCATTCTCTAGTGAATCAGTAAGAATTATGTGACTCAGCGCCGCTGCCAGGACGCGGCGCGGTTTTTTCGAAGCGGAAAAAGGTTCTCGAATGATTTTGAAGCTCAAGGTTTTACTGGCGTTTTTGTGGGCGGTCTTTCCGCTCGCCGCCCAGGCCGTCCCGGCGGAGGGTCAATTTCTGAATCTGACCGGGCATGCCGTCGGCTACCTGGCGATCGCCGCGTTCGTGCTGGCTTACGTCTTCGTCGTTTTGGAAGAAGTCACCGAGCTCAGGAAATCCAAGCCCATGATGCTGGCGGCGGCGATCATCTGGGCGGCGATCGCCGTCGTCTACAACCTGGAGGGCCAGCCGCAGCTCGCCGAAGAGGCGGTGCGGCGCCTGGTGCTGGATTACGGCGAGCTGTTCCTGTTCCTGATCGTGTCGATCACTTACGTCAATGCGCTCGAGGAACGCCATGTGTTCGAAGCGGTCAGGGCCTGGCTGGTCGGCAAGGGTCTCGGTTATCGCTCATTGTTCTGGATTACCGGGATTCTGGCCTTTTTCATCTCGTCCATCTCCAACAATATGACCACGGCGATGCTGATGACCGCCGTGGTGATGGCCGTCGGCAAGGACAATCCGCGCTTCGTCGCGCTCTCCTGCGTCAACACCGTGGTCGCCGTGAACGCCGGCGGCGCCTTCTGCCCTTTCGGCGACATCACGACGCTGATGGTGTGGCAACAGCATAAGATCGATTTCTGGGGCTTCTTCGTCCTGTTCGTTCCGTCGGCCGTCAATTTCGTGCTGCCTGCGGCCGTCATGCATTTCGCGATTCCGGACGCGCGCCCGGCCGAAATCGAGGACGTCACCAAAATGAAGCGCGGCGCCAAACGAATCGTCGTTTTGTTCCTGTTGACCATCGCGACCGCCGTGGTGTTCTCCAACATCCTGCACTTGCCCGCCGCCGTGGGAATGATGGCGGGCCTCACCTATATCCAGTTCTTCGGCTATTACCTGCACAAGACCCATCGCGAAGAACCCGAGGTGCCGACCGAACTGATGGATCGGCACGAGGAGAAAGAACCGCATCCGGGCGTAGAGAAGCGGTTCGATATTTTTCAGAAACTGGCGCGGCTGGAATGGGATACGCTGCTGTTTTTCTACGGCGTGGTGCTGTGCGTGGGCGGGCTCGATTTTCTGGGTTATCTGGGCTATGCCTCGAATTATCTCTACGACGAACTGGGCGCGACGCCCGCCAACGTGCTGGTGGGCATCGCGTCGGCCTTCGTGGACAACATTCCGGTCATGTTCGCGATCCTATCCATGAACCCGGACATCTCCACCGGGCAGTGGCTGCTGGTGACCCTGACCGCCGGCGTCGGCGGCAGCCTGCTGTCGGTCGGTTCGGCGGCGGGCGTCGCGCTCATGGGCCAGACCCGCGGCGTCTACACCTTCCTGAGCCATCTGAAGTGGATGCCCGCCATCGCGCTCGGCTATGCCGGCAGCATCGTCGCCCACTTCTGGCTCAATGCGGCGCTGTTCTGATGATTGCCGCAGGTTCGGGCAACCGGCGTATCGAATTGTAACGGCCACAATTGATGTTTAAGTGGTTTTTAACGGAATCAACCTACTCCCGTTTCACTCAAAAAACGCCCAAAAAATTGCGCGTAAGCGAATGATTTCATGGACAACCTTGCACTCTCCTTTACAGTGAAACGCGAGCAACCAAACGCCGGACAAAAATCTCTCAGGGGAACAAGATTTCTTGTTAATTACTGACGTTACGCAGAAGGGCGTGGACTTTGGTAAGTTGGAGGAATGAACAACGAACTCCTTGAACTTTATACAGACTACCTGATTAGCAGCTTCGGTGCCGCCACGGCCACGGGTTTATCGGAAATGGTGGGCGGGACGATCAGCCATGACCGGGTAACGCGGTTTTTAG